>Ga0307430_1000519_pt1 | contig 33110 bp, 29 predicted proteins | sample SalMarWE160130MG_FD_202159 | JGI IMG/M metagenome (GOLD analysis project Ga0307430, IMG submission 202159) | Salt marsh sediment microbial communities from the Plum Island Ecosystem LTER, Massachusetts, United States - WE1603-130 | ecosystem: Environmental > Aquatic > Marine > Intertidal zone >...
CCGCACTTTTGTCTCATGTTCCGTAGGACGCAGGAATTTTATCTGCTGGTTATCGATCACCGGGAAGAGGCTGGATGATGTAAGGCTGTTCAGTGTGGCATAGACCGGGTTTAAAAGATCACCCACCGGAAAATCAATTACACGGCCTCCCTCAGAAACAGTATAGCGTGCGTTAAAACTTATACCCGGATAAAACAATCCACGCGCCTCCTTCAGTGCTTCCAGACTTCTTTCATAATCTGATTCCTTCTGTTTCAGGGCAAGGTTATTTTCAAGACCATAGTTGATATAATCATCCAGCACCGGTTGCCCTTTCAGTAATGTCGGAATCAATAAAACAATTAGGAATATTTTGGGTTTCATGATCCTGTTTTGTTAGCTTCCTCCTGAGCTTTCAATCTTTGTTTCATATTATAGATTATTGCCTCAAAGAGTCCTTTTACCATCTCCCTGTCGCGTAATGAGCCTTTTTCATAAAGAGTTTCCGCAAAGGTGAATATCTCCCTCTGAAATGACATTTGTCCCTTATAGACAACCTGTCCTTTTTCAGTGAGTCTCAGGTTAAATTCCTTTTTGTTGTCGGTATTTGACTTCTCAACCAGGTTTTTGTTTACCAGCTTCCTGATTGTCTGTGAAATTGCTCCCTTTGTAACGCCCATTATTTCTGCCAGACGGGTCATATTTATCTCCCTGTTTTTGCTCAGGGTAGTAATGGTATGTATCTCGGTAAAATAGAGCAGGTCACCTGTCCCATAGTCAACCGGCCGTCGTGAAATAACAGAATAGAGATGCAGGATCCTGAGAAACTGGTCAATTAAAAACTGTAATTCGGTGTTCATGGTTAATTTGTTTAGGTGCTAAACAAAATTAACAATTGTTTAGATACTAAACAAATTTTCTTGACAGCGAGGAATCTTATTCTTTATTAGCAATCAGTCTTTAAACAGGTGTTCTTTCCTGAATTCTTTCAGCAGGTCTTCTTCAGATTCATTATTCTTAACACCTCTTAAAAGCAAATCAATCAGTTTTTCGATGGTTTTATCGCTGAATCCTGCTTCAATGGCAAATTTGCGTAACATCTTTTTCTCACTTTCATCAACAACCTCATCAGCAAGTATCATCTGGGCAACCTGGTAGAGATGTTCAAATTTATCCTGAAGACTGTATGGCTGATGATAGTGCTGATCTCTTTCAGACGCTATCAGCCGATCAATTTCAGGAACGGTAAGCCCGAACTTCCTTCCCTCTTTATGAAGAAGTTCATATTCTTGTTTACTTATATTTTTGTCGGTCTTTGACACCTGTATAAGGTGAAGAAAGGCCTCTTTGTTAACTCTTTTACCATGATGTGTTACAAAATCTGAAAAATTCATTTTCCTGTAAGTGATTGATTAATACCTGTTATATTCCAGCCATAAAATTAAAAAATAATACGGGTTTATCTTATATTTTCAATGATTTAACAGATTTAATCACCCTGTTTTAGTTCGGTAATCCTTTCGGTCCAGAAATCATTAAAACTTCTGACAGGATCTTCACAAAGGTAAACCATAGTGCCAAATTCTCTTGCATCGGGATTAGTTATGCTTCCCACCCTGGTAATCTTTGCGAAAAGTTCATTGACGTCCTCGTCCGGTAGTTCATCATTAATATAAATTACCGATTTTATATCAGGATTGAACTGCTCTGGCAACCAGTACATGAAACTTTCATGAAAACTAATAGCCTCTGGTAATTCGTATTTCTTACCAATAATTGTAATTGCTCCTACCTGTCCATAGTTTTCACCATATATAATCGCGGCCTTTTTATCAGGGATCATCTGCCAGGCTTTACTTGTAATAAGAGTCAGCTCTTCCCACCCGAGCATGTCTGCATAATCCTGCGGAAGTGAGTGTATTGTTCCATCCTCAAACCTGCGGCCAAAAGTCATCCCGTATTTGTCCTCAAGGTCTTTAAAATACCTTACAAGCTTATCAGTCCTGTAAAGCGGTATTCCTATAGGCATAATCGGCAGGGTAAGTAGAATCAGAATCACAACTAACAGAATCTTTGTCCAGAGTTTCTTCAATAATCTCTCCCATGATACAGCACCTGCTGCAATCAGCAATGGGAACACTCCCTGGGTATAATAGCTTTTCCCTTTCATCAGCATTAGTGTGACAATCACAGCTATCACAACCACCCCAAGGAATCTGAAGTTTTTTTGTCGTTTACTGATAAAAATATACAACAGACCGGCTATTGTAAGAAAAGACGCCGCACCAGGAAGGATTACCTGTTCCATAAGAAATGCCAGCCTGTCAACATTTACCAGCTGGGACCTGGAAAGGTCTGAAAAATGGTTGATCACCGGCAGTCCGTTTACTATCTGCCATATAAGGTTAGGCAGGAAAACAACTAAACCCGCCAGAATCCCATACCAGAACATTTTCTTTCTGAATAGTGTTCTGTATTTTGTAAATGGAATTATCAGCAGTATTATTATAAATAATAATCCTATGAGGTATTTGGTCAGAAGCGATAATCCTGCCACGATGCCGAAGATTATCAGAAACTTGTCATTTTCGGAATTTAAATATTTGATTATCAGATAGAATGTAAGTGTCCAGAAGAGAAGGTCCAGGTGCACCGGCTGAAAAAGAGAGAATGTTCTTAATCCGAAAAGACTGATTACCATCCCGGTCCCGGCCAGAATCATTGCATATTTCTTACCTCCGAGCTCTTTTGCCAGGTCAGCGACTACCAGAACCATAATACCGCTGATAATAGCTGGGAAGAGCCGTACTGCAAAGAGTGAATACCCGAAAATATTCTGCATCACAAAGGCTATCCATCCAATCATAGGCGGCACTGTTGCATAACCGGCAGCTGGATGCAGGCCCAGTGAGAAATAGAGCAGTTCGTCCCTGTGATATTCAAGATTAGTAGTGAAGATCAGATGCAGAAAAATACTGAAAAGAGCTATAAGGATAACTTCAATATTGTTTTTCAAGAGTTTAAAGGAACCTGTTTTCATTTCATTTTGTTGTTGTTTGAAAGATGGGAGCATTGAAAGATACGATATTAATCAATTTGTTTAATTTTCCGGAATAAATGTTTAAAATTATATGTCAAGAATAATATATCAATCACACAAATTTGAAATACTGAAATATGTTAAAAACAGTTTTTACATTTTACCTTTTATGTATGATTATTCCTGCATGGTCACAATCTCTCAGGGAAGATCCTGTTCTTGATGAGAAGGTCAGAAAATTCCTTAATGAGCATTCGCGCAGATGGTACGACATGAATGTCCCGGCATCAGACGGCAAGCTGCTTTATGATATCATCATAAAGAATAACTACAAGAGTGCTCTTGAAATAGGTACCTCAACGGGTCATTCAGGGATATGGATAGCATGGGCCCTCAGCAAGACAGGAGGCAAACTTATCACTATCGAAATTGATGAAAGAAGACATAGTGAAGCCTTGCAGAACTTCAAAGAGGCCGGTCTCTCGGATTATATAGATGCCAGGCACGCGGATGCTCATAAGCTTGTGAAAGAACTTAAGGGTCCTTTCGATTTTGTGTTCAGTGATGCTGACAAAGAATGGTATAAAAACTATTTTATTGATATTGATCCAAAGCTGAAAGTCGGCGGATGCTTTACTGCACATAACGTGTCGGAAAGAGGATACGGAAGATATGGCGGACAGGGTATTTATCTTGAATATGTCAGAAGCCTCAAAAATTATGAGACCATGATAAATACCACCGGAGCAGGTGTTTCAATCAGTTACAAAAGAGCAGAGAAATAACTATCTCCATCAATGGCTGAAGAACAACTCCAGAGAAAGCTGGGTTTGTTTCCTGTTACCAATATTGTAATCGCAAATATGATCGGGGCAGGGATATTCACCACATCAGGATTGCTGATGTCGGGACTGAATAATCCGGTTCTGATGCTGGTCTTATGGGGTATCGGGGGCATTATTGCCCTCTGTGGCGCCCTATCCTATGGGGAGCTTGGAGCCGCAATGCCCGGCGCCGGGGGTGAATACCTGTTCCTTTCACGGCTTTATCACCCCGTTTTCGGATTCCTCAGCGGCTGGGTCTCTTTTGTGGTGGGCTTCTCTGCACCTATTGCGGCTTCAGCAATGGGATTCAGTGAATATTTTCTCAGAGCTATTCCTGCTTTCCCCGAATGGCTGTCAGGTGCCGGGATTATGAATGAGAAGATTACAGGTAAATTAATCTCTATAAGTGTTATACTGATCTTTACATTCATACATTACAGGGGGATAAAAACAGGCGCAAGGGTCCAGAATGTACTTACTGTTCTTAAGGTTCTTTTAATCCTGGTGTTAATATTTGCAGGATTAATGTCGGGAAAAGGCGATACGGCAAACTTCAGCAGGGAAAACATCATTAATCCTGGTTTTGCAGGATGTAAAACCATCGGACTTTCACTTATGTGGATCATGTTCGCCTACAGCGGATGGAATGCCTCAACCTATATTGGCTCTGAAATAAAGAATCCCTCAAAAATACTTCCACGATCACTGATATATGGAACAGGAATAGTGATGTTGCTTTACCTGGCATTGAATTCCCTCTATATATATGGCATTAATCCTGAAGAGATGAAGGACGTAATATCGGTAGGCGGACTCGCAATGAGAAACCTGTTTGGAAAATCAGCCGAGGTTCTTTTTTCATTACTTATAGCTTTTGCCCTTTTCTCATCACTCAGCGCTTTCATTATCATCGGTCCGAGAGTCTATTATTCAATGGCAAAAGATGGTCTTTTCTTTAAGTCGGTGGCAAAGATCCATCCTAAATTCCGGGTCCCGGCAAATTCAATACTCCTGCAATGTCTTATTGCTGTGATTCTGGTTCTGTCAGGTTCATTCGAGCAGGTACTCACCTATATGGGTTTTGCTCTCGGCATATTTCCTGTTATGACAGTCATTGGTATCTGGAAACTCAGGAGAAAAGAACCGGAAGCCCTGCGTTTGAAGGGATTCCCGGTAACGCAGATAATCTATGCAGGCGCCGGTATACTAATTTTAATCCTTTCATTTCTTGAAAGGCCCATTGAGTCTTCAATCGCTTTGCTGACTGTATTGGTTGGTATCCCAGCATATCTTGTCTTCAGTCGAAATAAAGACAAGTAAATCTATACCTACCTAATAATAGCTGCCAGGTCGCGGATAACTACCGATGCACAGGCGATTCCAAAAGCGGCCGGCATATATGATATTGTCCCTACAACAGATGCTTTGTTATGTTCACCTGTTGAAGGGACAATTTTTTTCTTATCAATAGTCTCAGGAGAATATACTGCAGTAAATCCCTCCCTGACACCAAGTCTGTGAAGCCGTTTACGTAGTATTTTAGCCAGGTTGCAGTTGTTGGTTTCTGAAATGTCGCTGATAGTGATCTTAACCGGATCAAATTTCCCGGCAGACCCCATTGAACTGACAACCGGATATTTCCTTTCAAGAGAATGATAAATCAGGAAAACTTTTGGAGAAAGAGTATCAATGGCATCAACGACATAGTCAAATCCTTCATCAAGCACTTCGATCATTCTTTCATCCTGTATATATTCTTTGATGATTGTCAGTTTCAGTTCGGGATTTATATCCAGAAGCCTTGATCTCATCAACTCTGCCTTGGCTGATCCTGTTGTACTGTTAAGGGCAAGCAGCTGCCTGTTCCGGTTTGATGCATGTATTGTGTCGCCGTCAACAATAGTCATATTACCGATACCAGCCCTGCATATCATTTCCGCAGCATAAGCCCCCACACCCCCCAGTCCTACAACAAGAACCCTTACGGATTTAAGTTTCTTTAGACCTTTCGCCCCGATAAGCATTTCCGTTCGAATGAGCCAGTTGTCAGTCATTATTATTCTTTTTACCACGGAGAACACAGCCTGCCCCGACATCTCGGAGGATTTACACTGATTTGTTCTGTGTTCTTTTCCGTGTTACTCCGTGTTATTCCGTGGTTATTAATTCTTTAGATTAAAAAACACCTTGTAATTATTCAGAATCAGTTTTTTTAATCCATTTAATTCAAGTCCCAAATCATTTGATACTTTATTATAAATATCCCTGATGTCAACCTCTGCACCATCGGTCTCAAGGAATATGCGTTCTTTTGGCAGGCTTCCTACAAGTTCTGATGATTCCGGTTTTAAGATAAATTCAAACCAGAAAGAGATATACATTCCTTTGGAAATCAGCTGCATGGCAAGATCTTTATTTCCCCTGAAGCCATGCACCAGCCAGGGCAGTTTCGGATGGAACCTTTTGTGTGCCTTTAGCAATTCGTCCCAAGCCCTGACGCAGTGGATAACAACCGGTTTTTTCAACTCTTCGGCAATGATAATCTGCTCTTCAAAGGTCTTCCGCTGCAGATCCATGGAGGGACCTTTTATTTTATCAAATCCGGTTTCTCCGACGGCAATGACCAGTGGATCAGCCGCTGTTTTTATGACAGAGGCCAGCAGCCTGTTATGATTTGATTCATCAAGATACCATGGGTGGATACCATAAGTGAATGCAAGGCCAGGGGTTTTTTCAGGGATCCTTGCTTCATGTGCCATAAGTACTTCAACAGAGAATAAACCGGGGACCGGCTTTGCACCATGGGTGTGGATATCAATATAATCGTCCGTTCCGGGAAGATTCATCATAACAGACTTCCAATAACAGAAATGCCCTTTTCGATGCGTTTAAGAGTCTCCTCCTTGCCTATCCACGAAATAATATCAAACATGTGCGGTCCGCGGGATGCACCGACAATTACCAGCCGTAAAGCATTCATTACATCACCGATTTTGTATCCTTTTTCTGCAATCCAGTTTTTTACGGCCTCTTCAGTAACTGCAGGTGTGAATTTATCCAGTCCTTCGAGAAGCTTTCTAAGTTCAAACAGTTGTCCGGGTGTTTCAGGAAGCCATCGTTTTTTTATTACCTCGCTGTCATACGATTGAGGTTGCCTGAAAAAGAAATCCGTTTCATGCCATATATCCTTAACAAAACTTACTCTTTCCTTTACCAGGCTGATTATGGTTTCAAGATCGCCTATATCGTGATGATGACCCTGTGCTCTCAGGTAATCCCTGAATTCAAGCGCCAACTGGTTATTGCTTTTTGACTGCAGATAATAATGGTTGAACCATCTGGCCTTTTCGGGATCAAACCTTGAACCCGATTTGTGAACTCTCTCAATAGAGAAAACATTAATAAGCTCCTCCATACTGAAGATCTCCTGTTCCGTTCCGGGATTCCATCCCAGCAGGGCCAGCATATTTACAAAAGCTTCAGGATAGTATCCTTCTTCCCTGTACCCTTTTACAGTTTCGCCATAAGGCCAGTACAAAGGAAATACAGGGAATCCCATTTTATCACCATCACGTTTGCTTAATTTTCCTTTACCATCGGGTTTCAAAAGGAGCGGAAGGTGAGCAAAAAGCGGAGAATCCCATCCATAGGAGCGGTAAAGCATGACATGCAGGGGCAGGGATGGGAGCCACTCTTCACCCCTGATAACATGACTTATTTCCATAAGGTGATCATCAACAATGTTAGCCAGGTGATATGTCGGCATTCCGTCCGATTTAAAAAGGACCTTATCATCAAGTGTGCCTGTGTTTACCACAATGTGTCCACGGATCATATCATCGAAATGAATATCTTCATCCGGCGGCATTTTGTAACGGATCACATAAGGTTCTCCTTTGTCAAGAAGATCCTTCCACCGTGTTTCAGGCAAAGAAACTGAGTTCAGCAACCTCTCCCTGACCGATGAATTGTAGATAAATGTATTTCCCTCTTTTTCCGCATTGGTTCTCAATTTTTCAAGCTGTCCGGCGGTATCAAAAGCATAGTATGCATAACCTTTATCTACAAGGATATCAGCATATTGCTTATACAAATGCAGCCTTTCACTCTGCCTGTATGGTCCATGCTTTCCTCCTTCGTTGACTCCCTCATCCACTACTATCCCGCACCATTTAAGTGAATCAAAAATATACTCTTCTGCTCCTTCTACAAATCTTGCCTGGTCAGTATCCTCAATCCTGAGTATGAAAACGCCATTGTTTCCTTTTGCAAAGAGATAATTATAAAGTGCCGTCCTTACACCCCCGATATGCAGAGGACCCGTTGGACTTGGAGCAAAACGTACTCTAACTTGTTGCATATAGCTTAAAATCAAATGTAATAATACAAAGATAGGTAAACCTGATCATATTTTACAGAAAGAAGGGGACCATGTTCCGATACTGCATTTTTGTACTAACTTTGTGTATTGTCTGGATTTTAACTGCCCAAAAATATTGCTGTATGACAATGATGAAAGCTCTTGTAAAAGCCCGTCCGGAAAGAGGCTTATGGATGCAGGAGGTTCCCGTTCCCGATCCCGGTGTCAATGATGTAATTGTAAAAGTGAAGAAGTCAGCAATTTGCGGGACAGATCTTCATATTTACAAGTGGGATGAATGGTCACAGAAAACTGTAAAGACTCCCATGGTAATCGGCCATGAATATATGGGTTATATCGATAAAAAAGGAGCCGGTGTTACTAATTTTAAGATTGGTGACAGGGTTACCGGTGAAGGGCATCTTGCATGTGGTCATTGCCGTAACTGCCGGCGGGGGAAAGAGCATGTTTGTGAAAACTCCGTGGGCATCGGTGTTCACATTGACGGATCTTTCGCTGAATATGTACGGATCCCCGCATCGAATATAGTACCTCTCGATAACCGTATACCTGACGAATGGGCAGCAATAATGGACCCGTTTGGAAATGCAACTCATACTGCCCTGTCATTCCCGCTTCTTGGAGAAGATGTACTGATAACCGGAGCAGGCCTGATAGGAAGCATGGCTATTGCCATAGCAAAATATTCCGGTGCAAGATTCATTGTCGCCAGCGATCTCAGCGATTACCGGCTCGATATTGCCAGGAAAATGGGTGCAACACTCACTGTAAACGCCTCCCGGGGCGAAAAGATATCTGACGCTGTTGAAAAGCTGGGTATGAGGGGCTTTGATGTCGGTCTTGAGATGTCAGGTTCCCCCAAAGCCTTCATTGAAATGATAAGTAATATGTATAATGGCTCATCTATTTCACTGCTGGGAATTCTCCCGTCGGACTTCGAAGTACCCTGGAGTGATATTATTTTTAAAGCTATCACCCTGAAAGGGATCTATGGCAGAGAGATGTGGGAGACCTGGTATAAAATGGAGATGATGATCATAGGAGGAATAAACCTCGACCCTGTAATTACTCATCGTTTTTATATCGACGATTTTCAAAAGGGCTTCGATATAATGGAAGAAGGAAATTGCGGAAAAGTCATCCTAAATTGGGATTGAAGAAGTCGGAAGTTTATAAAGTAGAAAGTTTATAAAGTAATTGTTGAGCCTGTTAATGATTTAATAAATTTAGTGTCCTGTGAAAGATGAAAGATTTGAGGATATTGTTGCCTGGCAAAAAGCTAAAACACTTGCAATTACAGTTTATAATTTATTTCAGAATTGTAAAGATTTTGGGTTCAGAGATCAAATACTCAGAGCTACTGTTTCAATTATGAATAATATAGCCGAAGGATTTGAAAGAAGCACAAATAATGAATTCAAGCATTTCCTATTTATCTCAAAAGGTTCGTGTGGAGAGTTAAGGTCTATGCTTTACCTGGCAAAAGAGACAGGTAAAATTACTGAATCAGATTTTAATGACCTTTATAGTTCTTCAATGGAAATATCAAAAATGCTCTCAGGTTTTATTAAGAAACTATAACTATTACTTTATGAACTCAAAGCAATGTATAAGGAATATAAGACTCACCTGGATGGAATCCTGAAAGAAATCAGGGAAGCCGGGCTATATAAAAATGAAAGGATCATTGTCTCCCCTCAGGGGGCTGAAATTGTACTTGATACAGGGCAGAAAGTGTTGAATTTCTGTGCCAACAACTACCTCGGGCTTTCAAATAATCCTGAACTCATAGAGGCTGCCAAAGCTGCCCTGGAGGATCATGGTTATGGTATGTCGTCGGTGAGATTCATCTGCGGGACAACCGATCTTCATAGGGAGCTTGAAAAAAAAATAGCAAAGTTTTTTAACACTGATGATACGATATTGTACGCTGCATGTTTCGATGCCAACGGAGGAGTCTTTGAACCTTTGCTCACAGCGGAAGATGCAATAATCTCCGACGCACTGAACCATGCTTCCATAATTGATGGTGTACGTCTTTGCAAAGCGCAGAGATACAGGTACGAAAATGCAAACATGGAGGACCTTGAAAAACAATTAAAACTGGCAAAAACTCAACGCTTCAGGCTTATCGTCACAGATGGTGTATTTTCGATGGACGGTAATGTTGCTCCGCTTAAAAGAATAGTAGAGCTGGCTGAATTATATGACGCAATGGTGATGGTTGATGAATCTCATTCCGCAGGTGTTGTGGGTGAGACCGGAAGGGGAGTAACGGAGCTTTTCAATATCATGGGGCAGGTTGAAATAATAACAGGAACCCTTGGAAAAGCATTTGGCGGTGCGATAGGCGGATTCACGACAGGCAGGAAAGAGATTATTGAGCTCCTCAGACAGAGATCACGGCCATATCTCTTCTCTAACTCAATACCACCCCTGGTGGCCGCTGCCGGAATTAAGATGGTTGAGATGATGACCGAAACAAACAGCCTGCAGGATAAGCTGCACATGAATTCTGAATATTTTATAAGCAGGATGACCCACCTTGAATTTAATATAAAACCAACAAAATCTGCAATCTGTGCCGTAATGCTTTATGATGCAAAATTATCACAGAATTTTGCCGCAAGGCTCCTCGAAGAGGGCATTTATGTTATTGGATTTTATTATCCGGTAGTTCCGAAAGGTGAGGCAAGAATAAGGATCCAGCTCTCGGCAGCTCATGAGAAAGAACACCTTGATAAAGCCATTGAAGCATTTGAAAAGACCGGAAAAGAACTTGGAGTAATAAAGAAACAGAAATGAACCCCTTTATTTTTCAGATATACAGAATACTTGTTCCAAAGCCATTAAGAACCAGAATTCTTAAAAAGAGCCTCAGGAAAAAGATCATTAATTATTATTATTCTCTACCTGAAAATATGGTAAACAATGAACAGAGGGAGGTACTCGAATATCTTGAGAACAATTGTGTTACCATATTTCCCTATCAATTTCGCAAAAAGTATACTCCTGAAAATGTTGAAGTTAAATATGATTCGTCGTTAGGTATGTTCTATGTATTACAGGATGGTAAAAAGCTTTATTTCAAAAAGTCCCGGAAAGTAAAACAGATAAAACAAGCCTTTGCAGATCTGTCAGGAGACCAGGATCCCCGAAGTCCTCACCGCTATCTGTCAGAAGACTTTAATTTAGGACCTGATGATGTGATTGCAGATATCGGATCAGCAGAAGGTATGTTTTCGCTTTCATTGATCGAAAAGGTAAAAAAGATCTACCTGATCGAATGTGACACCGGCTGGATAAAGGCTCTTAATGCAACATTTGCTCCCTGGAAAAACAAAGTTGAGATAATAGACAAATATGCTTCCGATATTGATGACGATCAGCATATAACTCTTGATTCGTTATTCAGAATAAAGGACGACATTACCTTCCTTAAAATCGATGTCGACGGCGATGAGCAAAAGGTTCTTAACGGTGCATCCGCTTTACTTTCGGAAAAAAGGAAGCTGAAAATTGCATTGTGCACCTATCATAAGGCCAATGATGAGAGGGATTTTACCCGGCTTCTTGAAAATAGCGGATTCAGTGTTACCCCTTCAGGAGGTTATATGATCCATTATTATGACAAAAAATTAGACTGCCCCTGGCTTCGGAGAGGTTTGATAAGAGCAAAAAGATAAGTTACATTACCCGCATTTTGATGAGCCGCAATCTTTACAGATAAGACAACCTTCTTCGTAAACAAGGTTCTCCGAATGGCATTCTCCGCATTTCCCTTTTGCTTTGGTCCCGTTAGGAATATACTTCTTCAGTGCACGTTCCACCCCGTTTTTCCAGTTATTTATCGATTCACTGTCGAGCTTCAGTGATTGTACAAGGTTCACCACATCGGCAATAGGCATTTCATGTCGAAGCACACCGGATATGAGCTTAGCGTAGTTCCAGAACTCGGGTTTGAACATATGAGACAATCCTCCGATAGTTTTCTTATAACCGTATTTGTCGGTATATTGAAAATCATAACGGGTCTTACTATCTTCATTCTTTACTTTAATAATCTGCCCCTTCACAATGGTATTCGGTATTGGAAATATCTCTTCATCGGCCAGTCCTGTGAATATTTCGTAAGGTCGTTTATCTTTCAGTCCTACGAATGCCACCCATCTTTCTTCATTTATATTAAAGCGTATCACATCGCAGTCGAGCACTTTGGGGCGTTTTGGTCGCTCTGATTTTGTATCCGGTTTACCTGTTATCAACACTCCGTCTCTTGATCCGTCGCGATAGACTGTTGCCCCCTTGCATCCCGATTTCCATGCCGTTAAGTATAATTCACTCACAAGCTCCTCCTTTACATCTGCAGGAAGGTTGATGGTTACACTGATTGAGTGGTCGACCCACATTTGGATTGCACCCTGCATCCTTACCTTTGCAAGCCAGTCAACATCGTTGGCAGTAGCCTTATAATATGGCGATTTGGCAATTATCGCTCCAATTTCCTCATCATCCATCTCTTTCACCTCATCAGGGTCATAACCGTTAATTTTTAACCAATCCACAAATTTATGATGGAACACATTGAATTCCTCCCATGAGTCTCCGATTTCATCTTTAAATGTTACCGTGACATCCCTGTCGTTCGGATTTACCTTTCTTCTGCGTTTATAAAATACCGAGAATACCGGTTCTATTCCTGAAGTTGTCTGGGTCATGAGGCTTGTTGTACCTGTCGGCGCAATAGTCAGAAGGGCAATGTTCCTCCTGCCGAATTTGACCATATTGTTAAACATTACAGGGTCGGTTTCCTTCAATCTGAGAATAAACGGATTCTCCTTTTCGCGTTCAGCATCAAATATTGTGAAGGTTCCCCTTTCCTTTGCCAGGTATGTTGATGACTTATAGGCTTCTCGTGCAAGTGTCTTATGTACCTCAGTTGAAAAATTTATTGCCTCTTCGCTGCCGTATCTTAATCCAAGAGCAGCAAGCATATCACCTTCAGCTGTTATCCCGATGCCGGTTCTCCTTCCCTCCTCTGATTTTTTCCGTATATTTTTCCAGAGGTTTCTTTCAACAAGTTTCAGCTCATCAGGTTCCGGGTCAGCATCGATCTTGGTAAGTATTGAATCGATCTTTTCCATTTCGAGGTCAATAATATCATCCATTATTCTTTGTGCCAGACCCACATGCTCCCTGTACAATCCAAAATCGAATTTTGCTTCAGGTGTAAATGGCTCATTAACATAGCTGTACAGATTTATGGCAAGTAGCCTGCAGCTGTCATAAGGACATAATGGTATTTCGCCGCACGGGTTTGTAGACATTGTTGTAAATCCAAGATCGGCGTAGCAATCCGCCACGCTTTCCCGTATAATGGTATCCCAGAAGAGAACTCCCGGTTCGGCTGATTTCCAGGCATTGTGAATTATTTTGTTCCACAGCTGGTTTGCATCAATGTCATTGATAAATTTCGGATTATCCGAGTCAATCGGGTACTGTTGCCGGAATATTGTTTTCTCCTCAACTGCCTTCATGAATTCATCCGTAATCTTTACTGATACATTGGCGCCTGTCACCTTCCCGTTTTCCAATTTTGCATCAATGAATTTTCCCGAATCCGGGTGCTTGATCGAGATTGAAAGCATAAGGGCTCCTCTTCTTCCATCCTGTGCTACTTCGCGCGTTGAGTTAGAGTACCTCTCCATGAAAGGAACAACCCCGGTTGATGTAAGGGCACTGTTCAGTACCGGTGTACCCTTCGGACGTATATGGGAAAGATCATGCCCCACACCACCCCTGCGCTTCATAAGCTGTACCTGTTCCTGGTCGATTTTCATTATACCGCCATAAGAATCAGATGATCCGTCATTACCTATGACAAAGCAATTTGAAAGAGAGGCGATCTGAAAATCATTACCGATACCTGTCATCGGCCCCCCCTGGGGCACTATATATTTAAAGTCCTTCAGTACACTGTAAATAAGATCTTGCGGCAGGGGATTCTTATACTTCAGCTCTATTCTGTGGATCTCTCTTGCAAGCCGGTGATGCATATCATCAGGAGTCTTTTCATAGAGGTTTCCGTATGAATCTTTCAATGCATATTTATTTGCCCAGACTCTTGCAGCGAGTTCATCACCCTTGAAATACTTAATGCTTGCCTCTACAGCTTCATCATGAGAATAAATAACTCTTTCATTCTCCTGTTTTGTTGAATCTGTTGATTCCTTTACCTCGACATTCTTTTGAGGCGGGGGTATTTGCTCTGCATCTTTTGATTTCTCTGATGCAACAACCGGTTCCTGGACAAATAGCTCTCCCATAACTGTTAAATAATACTGTTACTTCCTGATAATAATAGGATTAAACGACCACTGATATTTTTAAGCGGGTAGTTGCTAAATTAGGCAAGTGGCGTTCTTAATGCAAGACAAAATTTTTAACTTTATTAACATTTGGCCGTATAGTTATTAACTATTCCTTCGCTGCTGATTATCAGCACATTACAAATCCGGATTCTGGAACTGGATTCTACAGGGAATGTAAAGTAATTAATAATCTGAGGATTATTGCTTTTTTTAAAAATAACATGTCCTAAAAATTCTAAAAAGAAAAAAGGGTGTCATATGTTACACCCTTTCCTTAATTATGTTTTACAAATTAGAAAATAAGTCTTATACCAAGCAGGCAACCCCAGGTACTTGAGGTGCTGATGCTTTTTGAGAGAGTTGTTTTTGTTTCAAAATCTGCCAGAGAAGTTGCATTCAGCCTGTAAACCGGTGCTGTTGTATTATTACCTCTTGTGACCACTGTAAGCGGACGTACATTGTCGTAGCTTGCGAGCGGATTATAGGTGTATGTTCCCCACTTGTCATTAATTAAATTACCGACATTAAGAAAATCAAGGCTAAACTGCAGTGTGTACTTACGGTCTGTACCGAAGTTTGTAAATACATCCTGTAGTATTTTTGCATCAAAGCGGTGTATCCATGGCTGTACTTCGCCATAACGTTCTGCATACTCTCCCTTATGAGCATTGAGATAGTCATTTCTTTCAACATAGGCCCAGAATGCAGTCTGCTGTTCTGCTGCAGTCATACCACTGTAATCTGCAAATTGAATTTCACCTGCAGTTGCAGGTATATACATAATATCAGAAGAAATACCATCGCCATTCAGGTCATTGGAATAGGTATATGTCCATCTGCCAGTCTGGTAGCCCTGATAAACAAGTGAAAATGTTGTAGCGAACATTTTGGCATATTCAACTCGATACGACACATTTCCGATCAGTTTATGAGGGGTGGCAAAATTTGAATAGCTCAGTTCCGGATTATTCAGGTTACCGTAAGTTGTATTGGAAGAGTAGGCAGAGTAAGCTGCTGAACCCGGATTGGCAGAGATATCTTTGGCCATTGTATAGGTATATGCAAACATTCCTGATAATCCGTCACTGAAGTTTTTAGTCAGCTGGGCTGTGAATGAGTACTGGTATCCTTCATTTGAATTCTTAAGAACCATTGCGTTACTTATGGTGGGTACCACCTTTGCAGCAGTACTTGAACTCCAGTATACTCTGTCATCAGGTCCTGCCATTGTTCCTATCGGATTAGCCAGATTTATATTCTCCTGCTTCACTGTATTGATATCTTTCGAGAACATCACCTCACCTGTAAATACCATGCTCCCGGGCAGTTCTATATCAACACCAATATTTGAGCGCCATATCTGCGGGAATTTGAAGTCTTTGCCTACCATTGCCAGGCCGGCATTATTGGGCAGAGTGCTCGGGCTCTGAGGGAAGAGAGCCGGATTATCAGCAATAAATTGTCTGAAATCCGGATTGAATTCGAGTCCAACCAGGTTTGCATCTGTTGGTCCCCATCCGATTTCAGGTGCCTGTATCGTACCTGAGTTGGTTGGCTGGTTTGTAAACCATACGAACGGCAGCAGTCCTGTAAAGAGACCTGATCCTCCGCGGATCTGCAAAGAGCGGTCGCCTCTGACATCATAGTTGAATCCGAAACGAGGTGATACGACAAGCAGCGGATCGGGCCATGTGCTGACATCAATTTTTTGTCCATCGGCAAATGTAAGTGCTGAAATGGCAGGATTGGCATTCATTTCATCAAGGTACATAGGTAATTCAAGACGAAGGCCGTAAGTAAGTTTAAGTTTTGGAATAACAGCCCATTCATCCTGTCCGTAAAGTGCAGCAAACCCAAAAGTTGCATAAGCACCCGGAGCTTCCTCTCCGTTATAACCATAAGTAACACCAAATCCCATTGGGTCGGCGCCGCTTAAGAAATCAGCAACAGATGCGTAACGGTAATAGGTTGTTCCTTCACGTATATATGAGTTGCGGAAGAAGAGACGATCAAACGAAGCACCGGCAGTAATAGTATGGCTGTTAAGGTTTATTGTCAGGTTATCAACAATAGTGAGTGTTTTGTTTGTTACATCATTGTTGTATGAGAACAATTCATATCCGAATGACATATACTGATCGCCGCCTTCCCATATATCTACAAAAGGAAACAGATCAGAGCTGCTTGTACGTGTATCCTGTATGAAGGTATAACTTGCAAGAAACTTATTGGATATATTAGGAGTAAAAGTACTGTTTAATTCTCCTGTTATTGAGCGAACAGTATTTTTAAATCCATAGAATGCATTTGAGAAGGCCATTGACTGACTGCTGATACGGCCCGAGTTGCGTACGTTGTTTGGTGGTCCGCTGTTACGATTGGTCTGCTGGTCGGAGGTTCCAACCACATCATTGTATCTGATTGTCAGCTTGTGGTCCCTGTTTATGTTCCAGTCAATACGGGCAAGGATCTTGGTATTCTTGTTTTTAAAAGGATCAAAATCCTTGTACTTGCCCGGGTCATAATTATAGGTTGACTGAAGGTAATTCTTAACAGCCACCATATCAGACTCAAGTGTGCGTGAGATCATCAGGTCAGAATTAGCAACCCCGTCAGTGCTTGGTTTCCAGCTAACACCCGGAACAGATTCTTTTTCATATTCACCGCTGAGGAAGAAGAACAATTTATCCTTAATAATAGGGCCGCCAATACGGAATCCATAATTCTGTGAGCTTCTTTCTCTTGCACCAGAGACTTCATTTCCGTCAACAGTATTTCCGGTAAATGATTTTGGCCTTATATAAGTATATACAGAAGCTTTGAAGGTATTGTCGCCACTTCGTGTTACAGCATTTATACTTGCCCCGGTAAACTGTGACATAGTTACATCATAGGGGGCAACACTTACCGATATCTCCTCAATGGCATCTAGGGAAATGGGTTGTGCATTACCTCCAGGCAGAGGATTGCTGCTCAAACCGAAGTTATTGTTAAAGGCTGCGCCGTCAACTGTTATTGTGTTAAAACGTCCGTCACGACCTCCAAATGAATTACCCTGAGCCTGCGGAGTATATTTCGAAAAATCGGTGATACTCCTGCTTATTGTGGGAAGGTTATTTAATTCCCTGTTGCCCACGTTGGTCATGGTACCGGAGCGTTCCGAACTTAAAATCGAGTTACGCAGCCCTGCAGTAACAATGACTTCACTTAAAGCTGTTGTGGTTTCTGCCAGCTGCCCGTCCTGAACATAGGTCTCCCCTAGTTTAAGAGTAATACCTGTGTAGCTTACTGTTGAATATCCAATAAAGGATACATTCACAGAGTAGGGGCCTCCGATACGCATGTTCATTATCCGGTAGTTTCCTGAAGCATCAGCAATAGTTGCATATTGCGTTCCGGAAGGAACATGAACAGCGACGATACTTGCACCCGGGAGTGCCTCTCCATTGCTGTCGGTGACTTTACCACCCAATGATGATGTGGTTGCTCCCTGTCCGAACATTACTGCAGACAGGAACACAAACACTAACATTGCAAATGTGTGTCTTAATTGTTTCATCATAGTATTTGGATTAAGGATTAATAATATTTTTGCAAAACTATCGTAATTAATTGGCTTCCAGATTACAATAAAATTAAGTTTTTGTTAAATCCGGCCTAACAATTTACGTGGTTTGAAAGGATTGGAAAGAATTTCAAAAAGACTACTTATTAACAAATTATGAGCATAAAATGTTAGCATCTTTTCAGATGATCCGTTGCATTATTTTCTTAGTGGCTCCGGAGTTTTCATTTACATATTTCCCGGCAGCAGAAGCAGTCTTTTCATATATTAACTCATCAGTAAGCCATTTATCAAGGATTCTGTCAAAATCCTCATATTTCTTAAACGAACCGGCCCCGCCCAGTTCTATCAGTTCAACAGCTTCACGGAAGCTCTTGTAATTGGGGCCGAAAAGAACAGGGATGCCCCAGCATGCAGGCTCCAGAATGTTATGTATCCCTTTTCCGAAACCACCGCCTACCTCAGCAATATAGGCATAACGATATGCCGAAGAAAGTATGCCTATGTTATCAATTATTAAAACTCTTGCATCAGATGAATCTTCGGAAAAACATGAGAACCTTACACATTTCACAGTGAACAGACGTTCAAGTCTTTCAATATTTTCAGGGTCAATTTCATGCGGGGCAAAGACCCATTTCATTCTGTCGGGATATTTATTTATATATGCGGATATTATTTCCTCATCCTGTTTCCAGCTGCTGCCGGCAAGGAATAGCTTCTCATTTCCCCTGAACATCTCGAGTACAGGAATATCTTTTGCAGCTTTTGAGATCTCATTAACCCTGTCAAACCTTGTGTCTCCTGTTACTGAAACATTTTCCAGCCCTATGGTACCAAGAAGTTCATATGAGTTCTGATCCTGTACAAATATCCATGTAAACTTTTTCAGCATTCTGCGGAAAAAAGAACCATACCATTTAAAAAAATGCTGTTCCTTTCTGAAGATACCTGAAATCAGATAAAGCGTTATATTATTCGTTGAGAGTCTTGCTATATAATTATTCCAGAATTCATATTTAACAAATATTACAGCAGATGGATTAACCAGTGTGATAAATTTTTCTGCATTTCGTTTAGTGTCAGGGGGCAAATAACAAATAATATCTGCCATCCGGTAATTTTTCCGCACCTCATATCCTGATGGCGAGAAGAAGGTCAAAATAATTTTAATGTGCTGTTTTTCTTTTTTCAGTGCCTCAATTACCGGCCGTCCCTGTTCAAATTCACCAAGCGAGGCACAATGGATCCATATATATTTCTCTTCTGGCCGGATCTTTTTACTCAACTCTTCAAACCAGTTTTTTTGTCCTGTTACCCAGAGACGGATCTTTTCATTAAATGGTGAAATTAAACAGGCTAATCCCGTAAATAACACTATGCCAATATTATATATTATATTCATGTTGTGTTTTGAGATTGTCAAAGGTAAAAAAAAAGGCTTTAGGGTGCTACGGCTTTACGGCATAAAGACATCAAACCCCAAAGCCTTATGCCCTAATGCCCTAAAACCGTTGTATATTGTGAACACCATATTCCATTTAAAATGAAATAACTGCTAATTTTACAGATTATTAATCATTGCCCCATGATAAGATTAGTTGCTCTTATAATATCCATCATCCTGCAGATAATTGCAGCCTCCGTAGCCCTGAGATTCATGAAGATAACCAAATACAGGCTTTCATGGATACTTCTTTCACTATCATTCGTTTTTATGGCGATACGCAAAATCATTCAATTAATTGAGTTTTTCCGCGGTACACCTTCATATACATGGCAGATGATAGATGAATGGATCGGCGTTCTGGTGTCATTTATGATCATTTTCGGTGTAGTACTCATCCGCGAGATCTTCTACTCTCTTAAAAAGGCCGAGATTGACCGTCTCCGTACAGAAAGGAGGGTTCTGAATGCGATAATAAATACTGAAGAAAATGAGAGAAGAAGATTTGCCAAAGATCTTCACGACGGACTCGGGCCTATTCTTTCGACAGTTAAGATGTCAGTATCCTCTCTCAGCGACAGGATAAGTGATCCGGCCGGGATTGACATTCTGAATAATACCAATCATCTTGTAAATGAAGCATTAAACACTATAAAAGAAGTTTCCGACAACCTGAGTCCTCATGTCCTTTCCAACTTCGGACTCACAAGTGCAATAAGTGCCTTCACGGCAAAAATAAACCAGACCGGTACTGTTGAGATAGATTTTAAATCGAATATGGAAAACAGGCGGCTTGAAAATGACAAGGAGGTTGTTATATATCGTGCTGCATGTGAGCTAATTAATAATGCTATTCGTCATTCAGGAGCTTCCCGTATCGAGATAGAGCTTAACAAACATGAAAAATTTGTTACCTTGCATTTTTATGATAACGGACGCGGATTTGATTCTTCATCTATCGGGAAGGAAGATATTAAAGGAATGGGGCTTTCAAATATAGAGACACGAGTAAAATCAGTTGAGGGTCTATTTGTAATTGAAAGCACGAAGGGAAAAGGGACCAGCGCACTGATCAGGGTAACAGACGATATCTGATAACAACCAGTCTTTGTAAATGGAGAAAATACGGATTATAATAGCAGATGATCATCAGCTTTTCAGGAACGGACTAAAGCTGCTCCTTAATTCCTTCACTGAATTTGAAGTTACAGGTGAAGCATCAAACGGAGAAGAGTTCCTCAGGCTGCTGAAGACAACCCCGGCTGACATTGCTCTGATGGATATAAGTATGCCGGAGATGGACGGGATAGAGGCAACAAGGAGAGGACTGAAAATATGCCCTTCCTTAAATATTATCGCACTTTCAATGTATGGCGAGGATGAGTACTATTATAAAATGGTCGATGCCGGAGCAAAGGGCTTTTTACTTAAAGATTCGGACATTTCTGAAGTAAGGGAGGCTATAATAACCGTCATTAAGGGTGGTAGTTTTTTTTCGCAGGAATTGCTTTACCATGTCATTCAAAAGATCAAGCTGCGTGAACAGGAGCCTAAATCAGCTGTGCTGTCGAAAAGAGAAAAAGAGATACTGCTTAAGATTTGTGAGGGATTCTCAAACCAGGAAATTGCAGAAGCATTATTCATAAGCAAAAGGACTGTTGATAAACACAGGGCCAATCTCCTGGGAAAAACCAATTCGAAGAATACAGCAAGCCTTATACTTTATGCAATAAGGAATAAACTTATAGAGATATAAAATGACAGATCCTAAAAGTCTTGGCCGGGCCGGTGAGGACAAAGCCACCGAGTATCTTAAAAATAAAGGTTACAGAATCTTAAAAAGGAACTGGAAATCGGGTAAGCTTGAAATAGATATCATTGCGGAAAATAAAGATTTCATAGTTTTTGTCGAGGTCAAAACACGTTCCGATGATTACATGGAACACCCGAAAACTGCCATAAACAGGGAAAAACAGAGATCAATGATATATGCGGCAGATAATTATATCAGGTGGAATAACATTGATAAAGAGAGCCGTTTCGATGTGGTTTTTGTAATCAAAAACGGAGAAGACTACGAAATCGATCACATAGAAGATGCATTTTACCCTACATTGAAATAATATAAATTAACTAATACGGATTTTTAATTACTAAATATCACTTTAATCTTAATTCAATGAAAATGCGTTTGTTTATTGCTGCAATTATTGCTTGTGCAATGCTGCCGTTAAGTGCTCAAAAGAAAGATGCAGCCGTTCAAAAATCAAAAGCCGGGGAAGGTTATAAATTCACATCTGTCGTTGACCTGAATGCCACTTCAGTTAAGAACCAGTCTGCCACAGGAACCTGTTGGTGTTTTGCAACCACATCATTCATCGAGTCTGAATTGCTCAGGATGGGGAAGGAAGAGTATGACCTGTCAGAAATGTATATCGTGCGACAGAATTATATTGACAGGCTGAAGGACAATTACCTGCGAAGAGGTAAGGGAAATCTTGGTCCGGGAAGTCTTTCACATGACTGGATGAGGGTTTTTTCAGAATACGGGATCGTCCCCGACGAAGTATATCCGGGACTGAATTATGGCTCGACAACTCATAACCACAGCGAGCTTCAGGCATTCATTAATGCTGTGGCTGAAATACCGGTACAGCGTAAAAATGAAAGTAAGCAATACGAAGAAATTGTGAATGCCATACTTGATACATACCTCGGATTGTATCCCGATACATTTATATACAAGGGTGTTACCTATACTCCTGCTACATTTGCCGCAAGCCTGAATATAAATCCTGATGATTATATCCAGGTAACCTCTTTTACTCATTTTCCTTTTTATACGCAGGGTATTCTCGAGGTGCCGGATAATTGGGCAATGGAACGATTCTATAATGTTCCTCTGGATGAACTAGTCGAGATAATGGACTATTCATTCAATAATGGTTATACAGTGAACTGGGACGGAGATGTAAGTGAGAGCGGGTTCTCACATAAAAACGGATATGCTGTTCTTCCTTTACAACCATCCGGAGAAAGGGAACCTGCAACAGACAGGGCAAGGTTTGAGAGAACTCCGGATCAGGGCTCGGGAACCCCGGAATTACCCCCCTCACCGGGTCCGGAGATCAATGTAACCCAGGAGATCCGCCAGGCAGGGTACGAGAGTTTCACAACCACCGATGATCACCTGATGCATCTTACCGGAATTGTAAAAGACCAGAACGGTACAAAATACTATAAAACCAAAAATTCCTGGGGAACCGACAGAAATGACTTCGGAGGTTATCTGAACATGTCAGAGAGCTATATCAGGGCTAAGACTCTCTTTATCATGGTACATAAGGATGCAATACCTCAGGCAATCAGAACTAAACTAGGCCTGTAATGTTGTCTTGCAGGTCAGTGCTATAGTATGTGATAACCTGGACTTGCACGACTTACATGATTTTTTATTCAATCAAGAGATTACAGCCTCTTATATCGCTGTTATCCATACGGCCAAGGACCTCGAAACTGCCGTCCTCATGAAGTTTTCCGAGATCGTCAGTGGCTATTAAGGAACATGAATTGATATTTGCCAGGTCAATGATATTAATGCCTCCGCTCCTCCCCGGTTCAGTAATTATGGATAATGGATCCCGTGGATCCCTGATGAGGATCTTCATCCATGGCGGACATCGGAAGATCCCTTCCCCCGAAGAATAGGCCTGACTTAAGAGTTCTGTCATCCCATATTCAGAGTAGATTGCCTCCAGATTGAATTTTTCTTTCAGCAGGGAATGAAGCTCCGGTCTTATTATCTCTTTTCTCCTGCCTTTCATTCCTCCTGTCTCCATAACAATAATACCTGACAGATCAGGATTGCAGGTTTCGGCAAAATCCAGAAGTGCATGGCTGACACCTATTATCAGCAACTTCTTCCTCTGATCTCTTCCTCTTATTATATCTTCCACCAATTTTTTGTAATCATCCTTATAAAACCTGCTTAAAGAACTTCCCGTTGCCTTAATAAGATGGCTGACCATGTAGACAAGTGAAGAATTTTTTCTTTCAGCGTACGAAGGAAGTAAGGCATAAATGATATAGTCGGCGGGATCTCCATAAAAAAGGCTGAAAGCAGAGTAAAAGCTTTTTTCGTACAGGGAAAGATCAGCAACATAGTGATGGCTTGCTGTTGTTCCTGTTGTACCGCTGCTCTGGAATATCATTTCAGCAGGTCTGTCACCAGTCAGTATCTTATGATTTCTGAAAAACCCTGCAGGCAAAAAAGGTATATCTGCAAGACGTTCCGGTGCATTATACTTGTTGCCCAGCTCCTTTAGATATAAATTGTAAACAGGATTTTTATCAGCCTGATATTTAAATACTTCAAGGGTTGTTTTGAGGAAATCGTCTTTCTCTTTTATATTAAAGATACTGCTTGTTATTTCAGGTTTCATTTACCCGGGAAAGTTAATGATCCGTCAGGCTGGTAAGCCCATTCAAAGGTACACTCGGCATAGTCCCGGTTTTCTCTAACCTCTGAAACCGTGGAAATGATCCTTATCTTGGCATAATGCTCACTTCCTGACCGGTAAATCCAGATCTGATCGGGCTCTACCGGATATGCCAGTCCGGCCCATTGAGTAACACTGACGATTGTCAGGTTATTAAATGCTTCTATAGCTGAATCAGCACTATTATACTCTCCGAATTTATAGAATGAATCTTTTAAATTATTGGTCTGGAAGAACAGATATGTCCCATCACTGTCAATAGTAATATCGGGAGGAGTATTATCAAGTGTTGATACTATTTCTGCCCTGGCGAACAGGAATCCGTAAACAAAATATGTCTGGCTGAATCCGGTAGTATTATCAATCGTTACAGTTCCCGATGTGGGAATTACCTCCTGTTTTTTACAAGAGATAAGGATCAATAACAAAGGCATCAATATCAATAATATATTTCTCATATTAAATGCAAAGTTAAATTAAATTCGCAACTTTTTCCTTAAAGGAAAAGAGGTAGAGTCATAATGCATTGTGACTCTACCTCTTCCCATAATTGTTATTATTGCCTTTAACCCGATGTACTGCTACACCGCTGCACCTTCTATTATTCTCCTCTTATAGCCACTATTCCCGGCAGTTTTTTCCCTTCCATATACTCCAGCATCGCACCGCCTCCGGTTGAAACATAGCTTACCTTATCAGAAAGGTTGTTTTTATTTATTGCTGCGACAGAATCACCTCCGCCGATAAGGCTGAATGCTCCTTTAGCGGTTGCGGCAGCTATTGCTTTCGCTATTGCTGTGGTTCCCTTTGAAAATTTTTCCATCTCAAAAACTCCCATTGGTCCGTTCCAGAGAATGGTCTTTGAGTTTTCGATTACCGAGGAAAACTGCTGTATGGTTTTCTCAGCAATATCGAGTCCCAGCCAGCCGTCGGGTACAGCATCAACTTCAGTAATATTTGTATTCGCATCATTTTCAAATTTATCTGCATTAAGGCTATCGGCCGGCAGGTAGAGGTTTACCCCCTTTCCCTTTGCTTTTTCGATAATCTTGAGAGCAAGGTCAAGCTTATCCTCTTCACAGAGCGACTTACCTATACTGCCTCCCTGTGCTTTAACGAAAGTATAAGTCATGCCGCCCCCGATAATAAGGTTGTCAACTCTGTTAAGCAGGTTTTCAATCAGCATTATTTTATCAGAAACTTTTGCGCCCCCCATAATAGCTGTAAACGGATGCCGGGCATTATTAAGTACCCTGTCCATGGCTGCCAGTTCACTGTTAATAAGGAAGCCGAACATACGTTTATCTTCAGGATAATAATCAGCAATTACCGCTGTGGTTCCATGAGCTCTGTGGGCTGTTCCGAAAGCATCGTTCACATAAATCTCTGCATAACCGGAAAGCTTCCTGGCAAATTCTTTTTGTTTTACTTTCAGTTCTGCTTTTGCTGCTTTCTTTTCCTCTTCAGTTGCTGTTTCAGGTAATACAGGCTTCCCCTCTTCCTCAGGATAAAACCTCACATTTTCAAGCAGCAACACCTCTCCCGGTTTTAGTTCCGCCGACATTTTAACGGCTGATTCACCCAGACAATCATCTGCAAAGAGAACTTTTTTATCCAGATGCCTTTCCAGGACCTGAAGTACAGGTTTAAGAGAAAATTTCTCCATTCTTCCTTTTGGTCTTCCGAGATGAGACATCAGGATAGCACTTCCTCCATCATTTATAATTTTGTTGATCGTAGGTAAAGCGCCCCTGATACGGGTATCATCGCCTACGACAAGGGTTTCTTTGTCAAGGGGCACATTGAAATCGACTCTTACAATGGCTTTTTTGTCTTTAAAATTGAAGTCCTGAATCATTTTCATATTACATATTTTTTTTGATAGTTATTTCTATTTGCAAACCTACTTAATTTTAAACATAATTATTAATGGATACTGAACTAATTTATGGCGATGGATTAAATTAACGGAGGAGCAGTTCCATAAGTTATAATAAGGAAACAGTCTTTTAAAAAGATTAACTAATTTTGAAAAAAAAGTTATGGCAAAAATCACATTAAAGGGAAATCCGGTTAACACTTCGGGAGACCTCCCTGTAAAGGGAAGCAATGCCCCTGATTTCAGTCTTGTCAAATCGGATCTTGGCGCCATGTCATTATCCAGCCTGGCAGGCATAAAGCTGATACTCAACATATTCCCTAGCCTGGACACCTCAGTTTGTGCAAACTCGGTGCGTAAGTTTAATAAACTTGCAGCTGACAGGAAAAATGTAATGGTCCTGGCAATCTCGAAAGATCTGCCCTTCGCACACGGCCGATTCTGCTCCACTGAAGGTATTCAAAACGTTATCACCCTCTCCGGATTCCGCGATACATCTTTCGGGAAGGATTATGGTGTGGAGATGACTGACGGACCACTTGCAGGCCTCTATGCGAGAAGCATTGTGGTGATAGATGAAGAGGGCAGAATCACCTATACACAATTTGTACCGGACATTACCATGGAACCTGATTATGATGCAGCCCTTAATGCATTGTAATATTATTCCTTAATAACCTTCTTTAAACATATCTCCATTTTATACCAGAGAATAACAGAGAACCCTATTATGAATTTTGCACAGATACCGGGACATAAAGAGACAAAAGAAAAGCTTATAAAATCGGTGCGTGAGGAGAGAGTGAGCCATGCCCAGCTGTTCTCCGGTCCTGAAGGCTGTGGTGCTCTTGCCCTGGCCCTCGCTTATGCAAAATATGTCAGCTGTGAAAATCGTACGCCGGATGATTCGTGCGGGACATGCAAATCGTGCGTGAAATATGAAAAGATGATCCACCCTGATCTTCACTTCGTCTTTCCTGTCATTAAAGACAAAAAAAACACGGAACCTGTCAGTGATGTATTTATTGAACAATGGAGGGAATTTGTAACAAAATCTCCATATTTTACCCTTAACAGCTGGCTTAATTCAATTGAAGTTGAGAATGCCCAGGGATTGATATTTGCATCAGAGGCAGGTGAGATAATAAAAAAGCTCAATCTTAAAACTTTTGAATCGGATTTCAAGATAATGATAATATGGTTGCCCGAAAAGATGCATCAAGCTGCTGCCAATAAGCTTTTAAAGCTTCTCGAGGAGCCACCCGAGAAAACACTTTTTCTTCTGGTTTCTGATGAACCTGATAAACTTCAGCCAACAATATTGTCGAGATGCCAGATAGTAAAGATCCCCAAGTTCACAGAAGATGAAATCAGTGAATTTCTGAAAGCCCGTTCAGGTGCCGGAGAAGATAAGGCGGCCGACATAGCCAGAGTAGCAAACGGAAACATCATAAGGGCCGTAGAACTATTTGAAAATGAGGATTCATCCCTTGGTAAACTTGCCAGCTTTAAAAGTCTGATGAGATTTGCATGGAAACGCGACATTATTTCCTTAATAAACTGGTCGGAGGAGATGGCTGTAACAGGCAGGGAAGCCCAGAAGAATTTTTTCTCCTTTTCTTTAAGGCTCCTGAGGGAAAATCTGATGCTCTCGCTTGATCAGCTAAAAAATAACCTGGTATACCTGGCAGGAGAAGAGGCCTCCTTCTCAGGTAATTTTCACCCTTTTATTAACCAGAAAAATATCTACCCCCTGACTGATGAGTTTAACCTTGCCTTCTCCCATATTGAAGCCAACGGGAATGCAAAGATCATCTTCCTTGACCTTGCACTTAAGGTCACCAGGTTGATCCGTTAAACAAGGACCGGAAATTGACATTGTGGCAATTATTCATTACTTTTGCGTTTAATTTTGAAGTGCTGAATCTTTATGACAGACAATGAAGAATTACAAGGGCAGCAGGATGAAGAGATCCGGATGCCTGATATTAAATATAAACCCGGTTGTAATAAACTTGATTCTTTCAACTGGCTGAAAGATACCCCGGAAAGCCCCGGTGAGAATGATATCGTTGAGATCAGGTTTAAAAACACCCGTAAAGGATTCTACAGGAATATCAACAACCTCAGGTTCGAGATCGGGAATCTGGTTGCTGTTGAAGCTTCACCCGGCCATGATATAGGAAGAATATCCATGATCGGCAGACTTGTTCTCGAACAGCTTAAAGAGCTTAAAACCATACCCTCGCTTGAAGATATGAAAAAAGTATATCGGAAAGCAAAAGATGTCGATATACAAAAATGGGAAGAAGCAAAATTGCTGGAGATACCGACAATGCTTCGCTCCAGGCAGATCGCCGAAGAACTGAAACTTGACATGAAGATCGGGGATGTTGAATACCAGGGAGATAAAACCAAAGCCATATTCTATTACATAGCTGATGAACGAGTCGATTTCAGGCAACTGATAAAGGTACTGGCCGAAGAATTTAAGGTGAGAATAGAGATGCGTCAAATCGGTGCCCGCCAGGAGGCCGGAAGAATAGGCGGAATAGGATCATGTGGAAGAGAACTCTGTTGTGCAACATATATCACAAATTTTACCTCAGTAACAACCACACACGCAAAATACCAGGAACTGTCTCTGAATCCCCAGAAACTTGCCGGGCAATGCGGTAAATTAAAGTGCTGCCTCAATTTTGAGGTCGACTGCTATGTTGATGCACAGAAAGACTTTCCGCCGAAAGATATTCCCCTGGAAACAATCAACAGCACAGCATATTTTCAGAAAATGGAGGTTCATAAAGGTATTTACTGGTATTCAACAGACCAGCATTCAAGTGCTAATCTTATACCGGTACCGGTACAGAGGGTCATGGAAATACAGACTATGAACAAAAACGGCATCAAACCCGAAAGATTGCTTCCCGGCACACCATCATGGGAGATAACTCCTGTTTCGGAAGATCTTCTTAAAGAAAACAACCTGACAAGGTTTGATACCGGCAAGCCTAAAAACAACCAGCGTAAATACTCTAATAAAAGAAAGAACAGGAAATTTAATGATAAGAGAAACAAATAAAGCCTCAATCCTGTTGTTGCTGCTTCTTCTCTCATCATGTAACAGCGATGTCATATTCACTGACAGTGTAGTCATGGAAGACAATATATGGGAGCTTTCCAATATGCCGGATTTCAGCATGCAGATAGATGATACAACTCTGCTTACAAATGTTTTTTTTACCATAAGAACCGGATCAGACTATCCGTTCCGTAACTTATTCCTGTTTGTAACCGTCTCTTCTCCTGATGGTAATAGAATGACAGATACTCTTGAATATTATCTTGCCGATGAAAAAGGCAACTGGTACGGTAAAGGATTCGGTGATATTCATGAGCTTAACCTTCCCTACAGGACAGACGTCTTTTTTCCGCACAGAGGCACATACCTTTTTAAAATACAGCATGGAATGCGTATCGGGGATCTTCCGGGTATATATGATTTCGTATTAAGAATTGAAAGAAGCAAAAGGTAAATCTTAAGCTGTGGGAAAAAACAAACTGGCCAAATGGGCAGAGATGGCTACATTCAACAACGTAATAGAGCCTGCAACAGGAGAGTTGTCATGGAAAGACCACCCGTTGAAAGGAAAATGGCAAACGGAAATTTTCCTCAATTCAAATCCGGTTATCCTGGAGCTGGGATGCGGAAAGGGTGAATATACAGTAGGCCTTGCAACCAGATTTCCTCAAAATAACTATATAGGTGTCGACATAAAAGGAGCCAGAATGTGGAAGGGAGCAAAAACAGCATCCGAAAACAAAATGTCCAATGTGGTTTTCCTGCGTACACGAATTGAGTTTATTAACTCTTATTTTGCTGAAGATGAGATTGATGAGATATGGTTCGCCTTCCCTGACCCTCATCCCGGAAAACGTAACTCCAACAAGAGGCTTACCTGTCCATGGTTCCTTAATACTTATCGTAATTTCATGAAGGATAAGGGGATTATTCATCTGAAAACAGATAATACCGATCTCTTCAACTATACAAAGAGACTGGTTGAAGTGAATAACCTTCCTGTAATTTTTGCAAGTAACGATCTGCACACCGATAAATCCGATGATGAAATCCTATCCATAAAAACACATTACGAAAATCTCTTTCTTGAAGAAGGATTAAAAATTAATTATCTCTCCTTCAGACTTTTAAAGAACAGGATTATTAAAGATGCCAAACCCGAGTCAAAAGAATAATAATGAGTTTTTCAGCAGGGTTTACTTTGTAACCAGGCATATACCATATGGCAGAGTCACATCTTACGGAGCTATTGCACGCTACCCGGGTTCAGGCAGATCAGCAAGGATGGTCGGCTGGGCTCTTAATGCCAAATGAATATTTTGCGATAACAGAAAAAATTGGTAAAATTGCCGGCTATTATAAAAATAAAGTGCCCGCTTAATTAAATCATAATTAAATGTCAGTAAACGGAAATATTCAAGAACGTGTGTTAAAGGCCCTGGAAAGAATCAGGCCATATCTCCAGTCAGACGGAGGAGATATTGAACTTGTCGAAATATCAGAAGATCTCACTGTTAAGGTAAAACTCACCGGTGCATGCTATGGCTGTCCGTATAGTATGATGACTTTAAAATCCGGGGTCGAGCAGGCACTGATGAAGGAGGTACCCGAAATAAAAGGTGTCATTTCCGCCTGATAATAGACAACTCCTTAATTTTATCTACCTTTGAAATACTATACCCGGGCCTGGTAAGTTTATAGTATTAAAACCTTTTTATTGCCTTCAGTAAAAGCATCATATAAGTACCTGGTGTTGCTGGGATTATTAATCATCGCAGCAAACTGTTCTGTGGAAAAAAACACAAGAGCAACAAGGTTTTATCATGGAATGACGGCCAGGTATAATATCTATTTTAATGGTTATGAAAGCTTTAAGGCAGGACTTCTTAAAGTTACAAATGGTCATGATGACGATTATGCCGAATTGCTGGATGTATTCGAATACAGTGATCCCTCCTCTGCCTCCCTTTGCAGTTCAGATATGGAAAAGGCAATCCAGAAAGCCTCAAAACTTATTTCCCTAAAATCAATTACTGCAAAACCCGAAGTAAAGGATAAAAACAATATTGCTCCACGAGAGGAGGATCTGTTCAAACGGAAGGAATATAATGAGTGGGTTGATGATAGTTATCTTCTCATCGGGATGGCCCGGTTTTACAAGCATGAGTATAATGAGGCTTCTGCAGTTTTCGAGTATTGTATTACACAGGCTAATGATCCTTTGATAAGAAAAGAGGCATCAATCTGGCTGGCCAGGACTCATAATGAAAAAGGCAGGTACAGTGATTCGTACCGTATCCTGAACGAACTCGAAATTTCCGCTGATTTTCCGAAGGCATTGAGAGCTATGTATTATACAACCATGGCAGATCTCTTTGTTAAACAGCATAAATTTACTGAAGCTATAGAACCCCTGGACAAGGCCATTGATAATGTATCAGGGAAACAAACAAAATACAGGCTTACATATCTGCTGGCTCAGCTTAATGAACTGGCAGGAAATGCTCACAGGGCAATATCTCTTTACCGGAAGGTTGTTAAAATGAATCCTCCCTATGATGTTGAATTCAATGCCAGGATAAATATTGCAGGGGTTTTTGATGTGAACACCGGGAACCCCGCAGAAATGAGGAAAGAGATGGAGAAGATGCTGAAAGACTCCAAGAATAAGGATTTCCTTGACCAGATCTATTTTGCACTTGGTAATTTATCAATGAATGAGGGTAATGAAAAAGAGGCCCTGGAGTTTTACAGGAAATCAATATCATCCTCCTCCCTTAATCAAAACCAGAGGGGAAGGTCTTATCTTGCTCTTGCTGAATATTATTACGATAAGCACGATCTTTTAAAGTCCGGCAGGTACTATGACAGTACTGTCATCTTTCTCGATAAGGAGCATTCCGAATATCAGGCGCTGAAATCAAAATCGGAAAACTTAAATACTATCGTATCACAATTGAGTATCATCGAAACTGAAGATTCTCTTAAAAGAATTGCTTCATTGTCAGAATCAGAAAGAGATGCTTTTATTTCATCAATCATAAGTGAAATTACCAAAGCAGAAAATGAAGGCAGAACATCTCAATATTCCGACAGGTACAACCTGGGACAATTCTATGAAAATGAGAGACGCTTTCAGGATAATATCGAACAGGAGGGTAAGTGGTACTTTTATAACCAGGCTGCACTTACATTTGGCCGTACTGAATTCAGGCGCAGGTGGGGTAACAGAAGTCTCGAGGATAACTGGCGCAGGCTAAATAAAACAAGGGGTACCTCATCCATGGCATCTGCTGAACGTGATGAAACATTACAAAATGGTTCCGATTCACTAAATACTGGAACACTTGATTATAAAAATCCTGAATTTTACTTAAAAGATCTTCCGCTGACCGATTCCCTGCTGGCTGCCTCTGATAACCGTATAGCATATGCATATCTCAACGCCGGCAAAGCCTTTGCTGAAAAAATCAGGGATTTCAAGGGAGCTGTTGAATCTTTTGAAAATCTTATTACCAGATATCCTGAAAATGAACTTGTGCCCGAAGCTCTATATAACCTGTATAAGGTAAATAAGGAAATAAATAATCCCTCAGCCGAAACTTACAAGCAACGCCTGATAGAAGGATATCCTGATACCGAATTTGCAAAAATGATATCAGATCCCGGCTATTATGAGAAAAAGCTTGCTGATCTGAAGATGGCTGAACAACTTTACCAGGAAGCATACAATACATATAATAATGAGGATTTCACCTTTGCAATTTCCCTCTGCGATGATGCTCTGAAAAAATACGGACATGACCAGCTTGCTCCAAAGTTTCTTCTTCTTCGCGCATATTCCATAGCTCGGATCAGCAATGAAAGGACCCTCAAGGAGGAGCTTAATAAGATAATTGAATCATGGCCCGACAGCGAGGAAAGTAAAAAAGCAGCAGAGATAACCGCTTTCATCAACAAGAAAGTCCCCGAACTGAAAGTTGAGGAAGAAAAAGAGATTGCAAGGGAGTTATTTATAGCCGATACCGCAGCAAATCATTCTT
>Ga0307430_1000524_pt1 | contig 32748 bp, 27 predicted proteins | sample SalMarWE160130MG_FD_202159 | JGI IMG/M metagenome (GOLD analysis project Ga0307430, IMG submission 202159) | Salt marsh sediment microbial communities from the Plum Island Ecosystem LTER, Massachusetts, United States - WE1603-130 | ecosystem: Environmental > Aquatic > Marine > Intertidal zone >...
GTCGTCCTGTTGATCTCACCCGTCGTGACGGCCGGCGAGGAGCTGGAAAGCCGCACGATCGACAACCTGTTCAAGGAGGGCGCCGACGCCTACAACAAGAGAAAGGACTACGCCACGGCGCTTGAGCGGATGAGCCAGGTGCTCGAGGCCGATCCCGACTACGACCCTGCGCTCTACTACCGTGCCCGCGTTTACCTCTCAAAGGGCTACGTTGACCTCGACAAGGCGAGTGAAGACGCCGAGCGCGCCTTGGCGCTGCGGCCCGACGAGCAGCGCTACGTGTATCTGAAAGGCCGCGTCTTCGAGAAGCGCGGCGAGACGCAGCCGGCAATCGAGTGGTATTCGAAAGCCCTCGACAAAGGGTTCCATAGCGAGTCGCTTCGCGGGCGCATCAGGCTCTACCTGGAGATCGGCGAATACGAGAAGGCGCTGGCCGACTGCGACTGGCTCTACCAGCACGAGCCGAAATCTGAGACCAGGATACTGCGCGCGCGGGCGCTCCTTGGCCTCGACCGGTGCGACCAGGCTTTGGCGGAATGCAACAAGGTGATCACCTACAAGACAGAGGACAAGGTATGGGAGAAGGGGAACGCCCGGGAATACATGGCGCGCGCCCAGGTGTACATCAAGCTCGGCGAGTACGAGAAAGCGCACTTCGACCTGGCGACGGCGAGCTGGCTCGAGCGCGAGGAGGTGGAGCCGATCCTCAAGCTCGGCGACTTCTTCATGTTCCACCAGCCCGACTACCGTCAGGCGATCGCGTACTACACGGCCGTGATCGAGGTGGACGATTTGCACGAGCCCAAGTCGGCCATCCAGAAGGAACGCCACGAGCGGCCCATCGCGCGACTGCGCCGCGGCCAGGCCTACCTTGCGCTCGACGCGAAGCTTTTCGGCAAGAAGGCGCTCGCCGACTTCACGCGCTACATCAAGCTCGAGCCCGACGAGCCGCAAGGCTACGCCGAGCGCGCCAAGCTCTACCTGGCCTCGGGCGAGAACGACAAGGCGCTCGCCGACATCCGCACGGCGCTCGAGCTCGATCCCGACAACGCACAATACAGGGACATCTTCGATGCGATCGGCGGCACGGCCGAGGGACCTGATACCCCGCGTGGTGACCAAGGAACGGACACGACCGAATCCGAGGAGGCGCCACAATGAGAACAGTAACGTGGGGGCTGCATCCTGCCATTGCCGTTGCCGCGATTGCCGTCGCCGCGACGGCCGTCTTCTGCGCGCTCGATGGCGCGTGGGCACTCGACGTGGACGCCACCATGTCCAAGGCCGAGGCCCGGCTCGACACGGGCGATTTCGACGGCGCGCTGCGCGCTGCCGACGCCGTCGTCACGGCCGCCGGATCGAATCCGGAGGCATACCACTGCCGGTTCCGCGTGTACCTGGCGCGCGCTCAGGACGAGGACGCGCTCGCCGACATCAACCGGGCGATCGAGCTGGCGCCCGCGAACGCCAAGTACCTGGCGGCGCGCGGCGAGCTGCACCTCGCCAGGCATAAGCAGGACGCGGCGCTCAAGGATCTCGATGCCGCGATCGACGCCGACGACGCCTACGCGCCCGCCTACCGGCTCCGTGCCCAGTTGTACGTGGCGCAGAGGCGGCCCGAACTCGCGCTCGGCGACGCCATGAAGGCCGTTGACCTGTTGCCCGATGACGCGGCTGCGTACGTGGTTCGCGGCGACGCCTTCTCCATGACGAAGGAATACGCGAAAGCGTGTACCGACTACGTGAAAGCGACCAAGCTGGGCCCGGAATGCGCGGAGACATGGCGCGCGCTGGCCGTGCACAAGTTGAGAATGGGGAAGGAGCCGCGCCGCGCCATCGACACGCTCGACAGGGCCATCGCCCTCGAGCCGCTGGATGCCTCATCCCGCCTTCTCAGGGCCAAGGCGAGACTCGCCGCGCGCGACGAGTCGCTCATCCCGTTGGCGCTCGAGGACCTGGCTGAGGCAATCCGGCTCGATCCGGACAACTGCGAGGCCTACCTCACGCGCGCCGTCATTGAGCGACAGCGGGAGGAATACGCCTCTGCACTGGCCGACCTGCGCCGGGCGTTGGCGCTCGAGCCGAAGCACCCGGCGTGTCGGCAGCTCTGGGACACGATCCACAAGCAGGACAGCGAGCGGCTCATCAGCGAGGCCGAGACGTTCCTGAACAAGGGCAAGTACGACGAAGCGGCCGCCCGCGTCGAGAAAACGCTCGAGATCGACCCCACCAGCGAGGCGTTCCAGGAGGCGCTGCAGATCATCGAAGCGCAGCGCAAGCGCCGCAGCCGCTGAAGGAAAACGCCCTCGCGCTGCCTAGTTGCCGTCCGCGTTTGTGCGGGTCGGCTTGGCAAGCAGATCGGCGTTCGGCGGGACCTCGAGCAACCTGTGCGCGCGCGTGCCGCAGTCTGGACAAGCAACTGCGGGCCCGGCCGCTAAGTCCTCGGGCGTAACGGGGAAGATCAACCAGCAATCCGGGTTTGTGCACTGGTAAGCGAGGTAGGCGCTCTTGGCGCCGCACTCAGGGCATTCGTACGGAGCCCCGCCCCCGCCGACCCGGAAGCTCACCGCGAACACGTGGCCGCACTCGGTACACATGACGACCTCGGTCACGGTCCCCGCGTCCGGTCGCAGGACTCTCGTGTAGACGAGGTACCCGGCCAGAGCGACGAGGATCAACACGAGGGCTTTGAAACTGGTCGAGCGGGTCATCCGAAGCCCCTTGCCGCGAGCCGATGCCGGCGCCTGGGCCGCCTACGAGACCGAGCTCTTCGTATGATTCAGCAAGCCGCCGGCGACGATGATGTCCGCCTCGCGCCGGCTCAAAGGCAGCCGCATTTCAAACGTCTCGTTTTTCGTCAGGTTCCGGACCGCAAGCGTGCCGCGGTTCTCCTTGAGCGCGCCGATCACGCCGGCGATCTCAAGCCGGTCGCCTTGCTCGATCCGTTCGTAGTCGGCATCCTGCGCGAACTCCATCGGCAGGATGCCGAAGTTGATCAGATTGGCGCGATGGATTCGGGCGAATCCCTTCGATAAAACGCCCTGGACGCCGAGCGCCATCGGTGCGAGCGCCGCGTGCTCGCGGCTCGAGCCTTGCCCGTAATTGAGCCCACCGACGATGAAGCCGCTGCCGGCCGCGCGGGCGCGCTCGGCGAACGTCGCATCGACGCCGACAAACACGTAATTCGAGATCGCCGGGATATTCGACCGCAGCGGCAGGATCTTGGCGCCCGCCGGCATGATGTGGTCGGTCGTGATGTTGTCCTCGACCTTGAGCAGCACCTCGCCGCCCACGGTGTCCTCGATCGGCCCGCGCGTCGGGCACGGCTTGATGTTGGGCCCGCGGACGATTTCGACGCTGTCGGGGTCGTCGCTCGGCGGAATGATCATCGCGTCGTCGACGATGAACTGCTTCGGCGACTCGACCGCGGGCGGCTCGCCGAGCTCGCGCGGGTCGGCGATCTCGCCCGTGAGCGCCGACGCTGCGCACACCTCCGGACTGCACAGGTACGCCTGCGCCGTCGGGCTGCCGGCACGGCCGCGGAAGTTGCGGTTGAACGAGCGGAGCGTCACCCCGCCCGTCGGCGGCGTCTGTCCCATGCCGATGCAGGGGCCGCACGCCGACTCGAGGATGCGCGCGCCGGCGTTGATCAGATCGGCCAGGCCGCCCGAGCGTGCGATCATCTCGAAAACCTGGCGCGAGCCGGGACTTACCGTGAGGCTCATGCGCGGGTGGACGTGCTTGCCCCGGAGCATGCCGGCCACCGTCATCAGGTCGCGGTACGACGAGTTCGTGCAGCTCCCGACGCACGCCTGGACGCACTCGAGCCCGGCGATCTCGCGCACGGGCACGACGTTGTCCGGGCTGTGAGGCTGGGCGATGAGCGGCTCGAGGCTCCCGAGGTCGATCGTCAGCTCCTCGTCGTACGTCGCGTCGGCGTCCGGCGTGAGCTCGGTCCAGTCGGCGTCGCGCCCTTGCGCGCGCATGAAGTCGCGCGTCACCTCGTCGCTCGGGAACACCGACGTCGTTGCGCCGAGCTCGGCGCCCATGTTGGTGATCGTCGCCCGCTCGGGCACGCTGAGCGTCGCCACGGCCGGCCCCGTGTATTCCATCACCTTGCCGACGCCGCCCTTGACGCTCAAGCGGCCAAGCACTTCCAGAATCACGTCCTTCGCGGTGACCCACGGCGGGAGCTTGCCCGTCAGCTCGACGCCCACCACCTTCGGCATCGTCAGGTGGAACGCGCCGCCGCCCATCGCGACGGCCACCTCGAGCCCGCCGGCGCCGATCGCCAACATGCCGAGGCCGCCGCCCGTCGGCGTGTGGCTGTCGGAGCCAAGCAGCGTCTTGCCTGGCACGCCGAACCGTTCGAGATGGACCTGGTGGCAGATGCCGTTGCCGGGCCGCGAGAACAGGATGCCGTACTTGGCCGCGATCGACTGGAGGTAGCGGTGGTCGTCGGCGTTCTCCGTGCCGCTTTGGAGCGTGTTGTGATCGACGTAGCTGACCGACAGCTCGGTCCGCACCCGTGGGATGCCCATCGTCTCGAACTGCAAGTACGCCATCGTCCCGGTGGCGTCCTGCGTCAGCGTTTGGTCGATGCGGATCGAGATCGCCTCGCCCGCCTCCATCGTGCCGGAGACAAGGTGGCGCTCGATGATCCTCTGCGTTACGTTCTGCCCCACGGCCTTCTCCTCGTCCCCTGCAGAGTCCCGGCCAGGCAAGAAAAGCGGCCCGAACTCCCTCAGGCCGCCTCGAATGCGTTCCGACTATCGCGAAAAGCTCACGACTCGTCGAACTTGATCACTTCCTCGGGGCAATCCCCGGCGGCCTCCTTGATCGCATCCTCGTTCGCGTCAAGATTGGCCCCGTTGATCACCTTCGCCGTATCGGCATCCTCATCGAGCTCAAACACCTCGGGGCAGGTATCCGAGCACAGGCCGCACATCGTGCATCCTTCGTCGATCCACACGCGCGTGATAGCCATCTGGCCAACTCCTCTACCAACCAGTCCACTCGATGCGGCCGCCCCACTTGTGCGGCACTGACGGGCCGGGATGATACCAATCCCCGCCCGCAGAGCAAACACTATTTTCGCCGCTGGCGGTTACGCCGCTAGTCCAGGCCTTCGGAGTCTCGAAGGCGTATCATGCTTGGCGCACATGCGATCCCGCTGCCCCGCGAGCCCAGCCCGCGCAGCGGGCGACATGTTCTGGCCACGGGCGTCAGCCCGTGGGATCCGGAGCGATCCGGCGCGAGCCCCCACAGGGGGCGACATGTGTGTGCGAGGCCTTGCAGATGTCGCCCCCTGCGGGGGCTTCGCGTTGTGTCGTGACCCTTCTCCACGGGCTCACGCCCGTGGCTACAATAGGCCGCCCCCTGCGGGGGCTTTCGGTATTGGCGCGCTTGTTGCCTCAGCCTGTGGTGACGCTCGGTGGCCACGCTTGGCTGCTCTCGGCCGCGGCGTGCGGCGTTCGCGCCGTCCCGCCCAGACGAGCGCCCCTGGGCACACAACGGAAATGCGTCATCGTAGTCACGAGCTCATGCCCTAGTACTTACGCAGGATGCCGATGACGATGCCCTGAATCTCGATGTCGCCGGTCTTCTTATCGATGGTGATCGGATCGAGGTCGGGGTTGGCGGGTTGGAGGCGGATGCGGGCGCCCTCGTCGAAGTACTTCTTCAGCGTCACGTCGGTGCCGTTGAGCAGGGCGACGACCGTCTGGCCGTTTTCGGCCGTCGGCCGGTCCTCGATAATGACGAAGTCGCCGTCGCGAATCTGTTCGTCGATCATCGAGTTGCCGCGGACCTTTAGCACGTACGTGCTGCCGCCGCCGAGCAGCTCCTCGGGCAGACCCATCTGCTCGTCCTCGGGGATCGCCTCGATCGGCTCGCCGGCGGCGATCGTGCCGACCAGCGGCACCTGGACGATGCCCGAGCGGTTGAAGTCCGTCGTCGGCGCGAGCTCGATCGAGCGGCTCTGGTTCGGCTCGCGCCGAATGACGCGCTTACGCTCGAGGGTGAGCAGGTGCTTGTGCACGGTGGCAAGCGAACGGAGGTTGAAGTGGCGCCGGATCTCGTCGATGCTCGGCGCGTAGCCGTAGCTCTCGATGTGCTGCTTGAGGAAGTCGAGGATTTCCTTCTGGCGCTTTGTCAGGTACATGGCCGCGGCACCTCCGCCGTGGTGATGCAGGATTGCGGACCTCTTGGAAGCTTTGTTAGGCGAATGTGGAGCGAACGTCAAGGGAAAAATGTTGCCGTTTTTGCCTCTTGTTTGGTAGCGTCAATGAGGAGAGTTAGGGAAGGAATCCGTCGTGAAGTCACCGCGATCGCGCCTCCTCCTGCGGACGCTCCATGCCACCCTCTTCCTGGGCCTTGTGCTCGTGGGTTCCGGCTGCTCGAAGGACCGTCGAGCCAAGTCGACCAGGTACCTGAGCGATGGCGAGGACGCGATCGCCCGCGGCGACATCCGTGCGGCCATCGTCTGTCTCGAAAAGGAGATCGAGGTCAACCCGAAGAACGCGACCGCCTACCTCCGCCTCGCCCTCATCTACGAGCACCTGCACAAGGACCGGGCGCAGGCCGCCCACTACTACGAGCAGTACTTCCGAATCGAGACGAACGAGGCGAAACGCAAGCGCGTCGAAGCCTGGCGTCGACGGCTCGACGAGACACCGGCGGTCCTCACGCCTTCGCCCGACACCGCGGCCGAAGGTGAGGTGGGCACGGTGGCCTCGGCGCGCCAGGAGCTGGAAGCCGCGCGCCGCCGGGTGCAGGAGCTTGAGAAGTCGAACGAGGAGTTCGCCGCCAAGGTCATCGAGCTCGGGGAGATCCGCGAGCAGCTCGAGGCGGCGAAGGACGGGACCGACCAGCTCGCCAGCCAGCGCGACGCGCTCAACAAGCAACTGGACGCGCGCACCGAGAAGATCACCTCTCTCCAGAACGAGCTCGGCGAACTGAAGGCCGAGTCCAAGGCAGGGGAGGAGACCTCGGGCAGCCGGATCGCCGATCTCGAAGCCACCATCAAGTCGCTCGAGGAGGACAAGAAAAAGCTCGCGGCACGCCTCGAGGAGCTCGAGGCGGAACGCAGCCGCTCGGGACGGCGCTCGCTGTCGCGGAAGCTCGACGAGACGCGGCGCGAGCTCAAAGCCGCCAAGGACCAGAACGCCCAGTACGCCGGCCAGATCGAGCAGCTCCAGACGCGCATCGCGCAGCTCGAGGCCCAGGCCGACACGTCCGGCACGGGCGGCGGCCGCACCGTCATCCACGAGGTGCAGGTCGGCGAGACGCTCCGGACAATCTCCCAAAAATACTACGGCTCCAAGGAACGGTACCTCGACATCTACGAGGCCAATCGGGACGTCATTGCCAACGCCGATGAGATCAAGGCCGGGCAGAAGCTGGTGATCCCGCTCGAGGGCGCGCGATGATACGCCGGTGCGCACATCACGCGGCTCGGGCCGCCATCGTGCTCTGCGTGCTGGCCGTCGTCGGCTGCGGCACGTCGAGCAACACGGGCCGCCGCTACAGCATCCACCTCCAGCGCGGCATCGAGGCGTACGAGCGCGGCGACTACGGCCGCGCGCTCAACGCGTTCCGCAAGGCGCTCCAGTTCAATCCGGATGACCCGAAGCTGTACCTGTACATCGCCGAGCTCCACGACGACTACCTCAAGGACAAGCTCAAGGCGATCGACTACTACAACCGGTTCCTCGAGCGGAGCAAGGACGAGGCGCTCAACGAATGGGTGAAGCAGTGGATCGCCCAGGCCGAAGCCGACCTCGCGGGCGAGACGCCCGGATCCGAACTCGTCACAACCCAAGACCCCGAGCAGAAGATCCGTGAGCTTCAGACGAAACTCGCTCAGGCCCTCATGGTGGTCGACAAGTACCGGGCCCAGGTGGGCGAGCTCAAGAGCACGCCCAGCACGCGAGCCCGCGCGCCGCTGGTACCGTGGCTCGTTGCGGGGCTCTGCGGCGGCGTGGCTGTCGCCGTGTTGGTGCTGGCCCACATGGGGTGGCTCGGCGCCGGAGCGGGCGCCGTGCTGCGCCGGCGGCCCAAGGAGCCCGCGTTCGACGAGCAGTTGGTCGTCGGCCGCTACTTCTGGGTCGAGAACGAGTTCAACCTCGGCACCGTCTCGATCGATCGCGAGAACGGCCGCCTCCGGGTCGAGTCGACCTCGCTGTCCACCAACGCCCGCTCGGTCGGCTACGGCCGCCTCGACAAGGACACCCTGAAAGCCGAGCTCACCGACGAGAGCGGCCTGAAAGCCCCCACCGTGTTCCGCTTCGCGCCCGACGGCATGAGCTTCACGGCCGAATGGACCGACGACCTCGGCCCCGGCGTGGCCATCGGCGTCCGCGAACGCTGAGTCCTCGACCGAGACGAGCGAGTCCACATTTCTCACAGCGCATCCACGTGGGGTCGTCCGGCGTGAGCCGCGTAGCGGCGTCTGGCAGTAGCCTCGGGCGCAGATCCTCCGGAGCCTTGGCGAAGGAGGGCGAGCCCGTGGGAAGGGGGATCAACAAACACCCCGATCCCCGTCAGGGGCGATTCGTTTTAGAGCGCACGCGTCCTCAATCGCCCCTGACGGGGCTCGGTTCGTTCTCGGGCTTCTGAATCCACGGGTTTGCGCCTGTCCGACGCGAAGCGTCGGCGGCTACTATCAATCGCCGCGGCGCGGCTCGTCGAGGAAGACGACGTGCGGCTGTGAGAAATGCGGACTAGAGCAGGTGACTGTGCCCTTTTTTGAGGGGTGACCATGGCGGCGAACTTGCCGCGCGACGTACCCGAGCCACGCCCGAGCCGTTGAATAGCACAGGGGGTCGGTCCGTCTACTCTCAAAGAGAGCTGGTCCACACGGGAGAGGCATGATGGCGCGCGTTCTTGCCCTTGTTCTGTTCCTTGCAGCACTGCCCACCTTCGCGACGACCGAGCGAGTCCACCCCACCGAACGAGACCGGATCGTCGAGGCCGTCGACGCCCTCGGCTCGAGCAGCGAGTCCAAGGTCGAGGCCGCCCGCGCGTTCCTGATCGAGGCCGGCGACAAGGCGCTCGCGTTCCTGCTGGACGCGCTGGAGATATCAGGTTCGGAGCCGATCCGGGTCGAGGCCGCCACGGTGCTCGGCGAGCTGCGCAACGAAGGGGCGCTCACGCCGCTCTTCGTCGCGTCGCAGGTCGACCCGAGCCCCCGCGTGCGGATGGCCGCCGAGCTCGCGCTCGAACGCCTCATCGCCGACCTGAACACGCCCCGGCCCGAGGACGTCCGGACGCGTGACTACGAGAAGGTCACACGTGGCACGATCATCGAGCTCAAGAAACGCCTCAAGAGCGATCCCGACCCGAGCGTGCGTGCCCACGCTGCACGCAGCCTGGGTATCTACGGCGAGGAGCGCGACCTGGAGTTCCTGTACGGCCGCGCCAAGCGCGACAAGACCGCCGCGGTGCGGGCTGCCTGCTTCGAGGCAATCCGGCGGCTGACCTATCCGATCGTGCTCGCGCGCGACTTCCGCTCCCTGAGCCGCGATCCCGCACAGCGCCCGCGCAACCCGATCGCCGTGAGCGCGACGAAGGCCATGCTCAGCCTGTTCGACGACGAAAACGACACGGAGGTCCGCGTCGCCATCGTCGAGAACCTGACCGAGTGCGTCTACCCGATCTTCCTGCTCGGCGAGCGGCGGTTCCGCAGCCGCGCGCGGCCGGGCGGCAGCGCCGGCGCGTTCGACGACCACCGGTGGGTCATTGAGGAAGTAACCGACGAGTTCACGCGCGACCTCGAGCAAGCCGACTCGTTCGACCTCAAGCGCGCCGAGATCACGGCCCTCGTGTGGCTCCTTTCGGCCTACTACCGCGTTGGCGACGTCCAGCTCCACGACGAGATCCGCCGCCGCCTCACCCGCGAGGTGCGCCGAGGCTTCCTGTTGGGCACGAGCGGCTACAGAGATCTCCTCATCCAAGTGCGCGTCGACCGCCACTACCGCACAAGCCCGCCGGACAACGACAAGCTCGCCAAGCGTGTCACGGACGTGCTCAAGGAGATCTACCTCAACGACTCGAACTGGCGAGTCCGCGCGCTCGCGGCCGAGGGGATCGGCCTTTTCGGCGGCCGCTCCGACTCGATTGCGCTCGCCAAAGGTCTCAAGAACGAAACGAACGCCGAAGTCTGGGAGGCGACGATCATCGCCCTTGGCCGGCTCGACAAGGCGTCATCGGCAACGGACCTTCTTGGCGTGTACCTCAATCCCCAAGCGCCCGTCGAGGTGCGGGTCGCCGCCGTGCGCGCCATCTGCATGATCAACTACCCGAAGGAGACGCATCGGCTCGCCGGGCTGCTGGCGCTCGAAACGGACATCGACGTGCTCGTGGCCGGTATCGAGGCGCTCGGCTTCAACCGCGACGACGACACCGCGCAGGCGCTGTTCCAGTTCCTGCGGCACGCCGAGCCTGAGGCGCGGGCCGCGGCGCTCGAAGCCCTCCGCTACAACCCACACAAAGGATCGGCCTCGCTGATCGCGTCGCTGCTGCTTACGGACCCCGATGCCGCCGTCCGCGCAGCCGCCGCGCCGACGCTGACGGTCTTGGCCGGGGACGCCGCCGCACCCACGCTGACACGCGCGCTCAAGGACGACGACCCCGGCGTCCGGCGCGCGGCAGCCGTCGAGCTCGGCTTGCTCAAAGCAGCGAGCGCGGTCGATGCGCTCATCGCCGCCGCCGTCGGGGATGTCGACGCCGACGTCCGCATCGAAGCGGCACGGTCGCTCGGCGACATTCGCGACCTGAAAGCGGTCGAGCCCCTCGTGCGCCGCGCCATCATCGAAGATGCGTTCGAGAGCCGGCGCGCCATCTACGAGGCGCTCCTGGCCATGCGGCAGCCGCACACCGTCATCGTCGCGATCTGGGCCAAGCTGCCCGAGCTCATCAAGGACAACCCGACCGTCCACGACGAGTTCCAGCAGCTCCTCCTCTACCTGCGCGAGCAGAGCCTGGGGCACAACATCCAACTCCCCCGCTGAGTGAGGCGCGCGTGACGACCGCCGCGCCGCCCGCGGCACGATTTGCCTTGCCGACGAGACGGCCGATGATAGAATGCCGCGGCGACGAGGTACGGGCCGATGCACATTCGCGGCGACACACAACTGACCGGTCTGTTCGGCTACCCGATCGCCCACACCGCCTCGCCCCCCATGCACAACGCCGGCTTCGAAGCGCTCGACATCCCGTGGGTCTACGTCCCGCTCGAGGTGCGGCCCGACCGCCTTGGCGAGGCCGTCCGCGGCGTCGTGGCGCTCGGTTTCCGCGGCGTCAACGTCACCATCCCGCATAAGCAGGCCGTCGTCGAGTTCCTCGACGAGCTGTCCGACGAAGCGGACCTGATCGGCGCGGTCAACACGGTGCGCATCGCCGGCGACGGCACATGCAAAAAATTCAACACGGACGGACGCGGCTTCGTGCGCAGCCTTCGCACCGAGGCCGGGCTCGAGCCGGCCGGCAAGACGTTCTTCGTCATCGGCGCGGGCGGCGCCGGACGCGCCATCGCGACGCAGCTCGCGCTCGACGGCGCCGCGCGCCTCAGCCTGTGCGACACCGACGCGCCGCGCGCCGAAGCGCTGGCCGAACGCATTGCCCAAAGAACTTCGTCGAAGAGCGTCGAGCTGATACCGCATGAAAATACGGCGATTCGCGACGCCGTGGCGCGCGCCGACGTGTTCGTCGATGCGACCCCGCTCGGCATGCATCAGGGCGACGCGACGAGCATTCCGCTCGACGCGCTCCGGCCCGGAATGCTCGTCGTCGATCTCGTCTACAACCCGCCCGAGACGCCGCTGCTCGCCGGCGCGAAAGCGCGGGGCTGCATGACGCTCGGCGGTCTCGGCATGCTCCTGTTCCAGGGCGTCGAGGCGTTCGAGCTGTGGACCGGACGCGAAGCGCCCGTCGAGGTGATGCGCCGCGCACTTCGCTCAGCCGTGTACGGAGCGGAGTCTGACGCTGAGGAGACCGCGTGATGTCGCTCGAGACGCTGCTCATCGTCGTTGCATTCATCTTCGGCTGCGTCTGGGGCAGCTTCTTCAACGTCGCCATCTACCGGCTGCCGCGCGAGATGTCGCTCATCATGCCGGGATCCCATTGCTTCTCATGCAACACGCCGATCGCCTGGTACGACAACGTCCCGCTCGTGAGCTGGCTCGTCCTGCGCGGCAAGTGCCGCCACTGCGGCGCGCCGTTCTCGTTCCGCTACTTCTTCGTCGAGCTCCTGAGCGGCCTGCTTTTCATGTTCGTCATGCTCAAGTACATGGACGTTGTCACGGCGCAAGGTCAGGTCGTCGTCGGCGTCATCGCCATCGTGCTGCACTGCTGCCTGGTCGGCGGCTTCATCGTGCTGACGTTCATCGACTTCGACCACAAGATCATCCCCGACGGCGTCACCTATCCCGGCATGGTGCTCGGCCTCGTCGCCTCGTTCGCCGTGCCGGCGCTCGTCGCCCGCTTCCCGGCCAATGGGCCCGACGTGTCGCATTGGCGCGGCCTGCTGCAGGGCGCCATCGGCCTCGGCGTCGGCGCCGCCATCATGCTGTTCATCGCGGTGGCCGGCAGGGCGGTATTCAAGAAGGAGGCAATGGGCGGCGGCGACGTCAAGCTCATGGCAATGATCGGCGCCTACATCGGCTGGCAGCTCACACTGCTCGTGGTCTTCCTCTCGTGCCTCGTCGGCACGCTCGTCGGCGTCTCGCTCATCATCGTCGGCCGGATTCGGGGCGTGCGGCTTATCAAGCCCCTGCAGGCGATCGTCGACAGCGACGCCGACCCGGCCGCGCGCAACAAGGCGCAAGAGCAGATCGACGCGCTCGTCGAGCAGCAAACCGGCTGGTCGTCGCAGATCCCGTTCGGCCCGTACCTCGTCCTCGGCGCGCTCGTTGCTTTCTTCTTCGGCCCGCAGCTTATTCGATGGTACTTCGGCCTGTTGCACTCGCCGGAGGCACTCGAACCGCTCCGCCAGACGCTCAGCCTGCTGCTGTGAACGCCGAGTCGATTTCGGCTTGTCTGGCGGGTAAGGGATTGCGCGCTAGTCGATGTTCTCGACGGCTTCTTGCGCGGTTTTCCGGACGCCGGCGTCGGGATCGTTCGCCGCCAGCTCTTCAAGGGCGTCGAGCGCCTTCCTGCTGTCGAGCTCGCCGAGGGCGGAAGCGACGCTCTTGCGCACGCCCGCGTGCTCGTCGTCGAGCGCGTCGATAAGCGGCTTCACGGCCTTCTTACTCCCGATCCGCCCGAGGGCCGTGGCGACGCTCTCGCGCACCGGGGGCTTCGGGTCGCCGAGCAGCTCGATCAGCTTGTCGAGCGCACGCCGTTCCTTCATCTCGCCCAGCACGCGCGCGGCCGCGGCGCGCACCGGGTCGACGGGATCGGACAACGCCTGGATGAGCTGCGGCCACGCACGCGTCTCGTTCATGTCGAGGAGGGCCTGCGCAGCCTTCTCCTGCACGCGCCAGTGTTTGTCGTCGACGAGGGCCTGCGCAATCGCCGCCCCCGCGCGCCGATCGCCGATCAGCACGAGCGCTTTGATGGCGGCAACACGGTTCTCCCAGCTCGCGTCGTTCGCGAGCATGGTCGAGAGCGGTTCGACCGCCTGACGATCACGCAGCGCGCCCAGCGCCGCGGCCGCCTGAGCACGCACCACGGCTTCCGGATCGCGCAGCGCCTGGATCAGCAATCGCGCCGCCGTCTTGACGTCGAATCGGCCCAGGGCCTTGGCGCACGTCGCCCGTACCTCAGGGTCGCGGTGGCGCGTCAGCGCGTCCTGTATCATGGTAACAGCCGTCTGGTGCGCCGTCTCTTCCGTGACGCCGATTTTGGCGAGCACCTCCATGTCTTCGGAGTCGAGGAGCTGCCACGAGTCTTCGGCCGCAACGACGCTCGACGACACGCCGAGGACACAGGCAAGCAAGACGAGCAGAAACACAGTCCGGATTGGCAGGGCGGCTATCTGCATGTGATGATCCTTACGCCCGCGTTGCTGTCTCTAAGAAGCTAACGAAACTGCCCTATGATACGTCCCGCGTCGACGTGCGCCAACACCGTTTTTCGGCCTCCGTGCGGCCACCCCCCTTGCGCGCGGCGGCGGCAACGAAGTATGCTCCTGCCATCACGCTCGGTCACACACGTGATTCAAAATGACGAGCAATGGCAATCGGACCAGCACCCGAACGACTCATTGACCACACACTCCTGCGGCCCGACGCGACGACGGCCGACGTCGAACGCCTCTGCGAGGAAGCCGCCGCATACGGCTTCTGGGCCGTGTGCGTCCAGCCGGTCCACGTCCAGCGCTGCGTCACGCTCCTCGAGAACGCCGATGCCCGCGTCGCGACCGTCGCAGGATTCCCCCTTGGCGCCGCACTGCCCGAAACGAAAGCGTTCGAGGCGAAACGCGCCGTCGAGCTCGGCGCGCGCGAGATCGACATGGTCGTCAACATCGGCGCCTTGCTCGATGGCGACGAGAAGCGGGTCGCCGACGACATCCGCGCCGTGCGGGAAGCGTGCGCGCACGGCATCGTCGTCAAAGTGATTCTCGAGACCGGCTACCTCGACGACGCGCAGAAGCGCGCCGCCTGCCGGATCGCCATGGCCGAGGGCGCCGACCACGTAAAAACGTGCACCGGCTTCGGCCCCGGCAAGGCGACCCCCGAGGACGTCCGCCTCATGCGCGAGGTCGTCGGCCCCGAGTTCGGCGTCAAGGCCGCCGGCGGCATCCGCACCAAAGACACCTTCTGGACCATGGTCCGTGCCGGCGCCAACCGCATCGGTACCAGCTCCGCCGTCGCCATCATCGACGAGATCCGGCGCGACACCGAAGCAGATCCTACGTAGGAGGTGCGCAAGATGAAGACGTTTGTCCTGTTCCTTGTTCTTGTCGCGGTCGCGGTCGGTGCTTACTACGTGTGGCAATCAAGCGAGAAGATCGAGGTTGTTGTTGTAGAATACACCGTCGAGATCAACGGGGCGCAGATTACTGAACGCGACTTCGTTGCGAAGGACCGGGTGCGGGCGGAGACCGAAGCCCCCGACGGCAACTCGATCGAGATTGCACGGCTTGACAGGGACGAGGTTTGGATCGTCCACGAAGACAAGAAGACGTGTGACGTCCTCGAGATCGAGCCTATCCTGAAAGCCGCGGACAGGTTGGGACAGCGCACCCTTGAGCGGTGCAGAGCGGACCCGAACTGGGCGGGCCGGATCCACGCACTGGAATCCTATCTAAACGGCAGTTATGAGATGTGGGCATCGCCCAACACGGTGTCACGACACGGATACGAGTGCAGGGAAATCAGAGTTCAGCTCGGCTCGATCGTGCGCCTACGCGAACTCATAGCAACGGACGACCGGATCCCTGATACCGGTGGCCGCGCCGGCGATGCCATGGCCGCCGCCACTGTGGGCGCGCTCGCGGCGGGATCGCGCCACCTGGGTCGCAAGAGGCGGGCATTCGGCAACCTCTGCGTTTTGCAGGAAGGGTGGTTCGATTTCCCCGGCTTGGTCCCGAAGTTCCACCTTGTGAGGAAGCTCGACAGCATTCGCGTCAAGAAGGTTGACAAAAGCCTGTTTGAGATCCCCAAGGGCTACCGTGTCAGACGAATCGGAGGAGACTAAGTCCACACCAACGCCACCGTGCACATCTTGCGCGAGATCGAGGAGGAACACGCCGGATGATAGGAACCGATCCGAAACCCGTCTCCGTGCTCTCCGTGCCCTCCGTGGTTGCCTTTTCCTGTCTTAACCACGGAGGGCACGGAGAGCACGGAGTAATGGAGACGGAGTGAGTGGAAGATCGTGTTCGGCAGGGAACCGTTGAGCGCGTCGACGCGACGCTGAGCCGCGTCCGGGTGGGCGAGGAGCTCGTCGACTGCACGGTCCGGCGCAAGCTGGTCAAGTTCGCCAAAGGGACCAAGACGATCGTCGTCGGCGACCGCGTCGCCATCGAGCAGACCGACCGCGGCGAGTGGGTCATCGCCGAGGTGCAGGAGCGGCGCTCGCAGCTCGCACGGCCGGACTTCCGCGGCCGGACCGAGCGCGTCATCGTCGCCAACGTCGACGAGCTCGTCGTCGTCACCGCCGCCGCCGAGCCTGACTACAAGACCGGCCTGATCGACCGCTACCTCGTCATCGCCGAACGTTCCGGTTTCCCCGCCGTCGTGTGCGTCAACAAGATCGACCTCGCTGATCGGGCGACGATTGAGGAAGCGCTCGGCTTCTACGCCGGCATCGGCTACCCCGTGTTCTACACGAGCGCGCTCGACAGCACGGGCCTCGACGAGCTCCGCGCGCAGCTGACCGGAAAGGTCTCAGTCCTCTCCGGCCACAGCGGGGTAGGGAAGTCGTCGCTCATCAACTGCCTGATCCCGGGCGTCGAGCTGCCGACGAGGGAAGTGAGCGACGTCACCGGCAAGGGCCGCCACGTCACCAGCGCCGCCACCATGTTGGCACTCCCCGTTGCCGCCGAAGCCGGAGGCTTCGGCCAAGCGACGCAAAGCGTCGCCGGATACATCGTCGATACGCCCGGCATCCGCGTGTTCGGCCTCATGGGCCTTCTTCGACACGAGCTGTGGCATTTCTTCCCCGAGTTCGTCCGCTGCCAAGGCCAGTGCCGGTTCCACAATTGCGTCCACCTCGACGAGCCCGGCTGCGCCGTCAAGGCCGCGCTCGAAGCCGGCCAAATCGCCGAATCCCGCTACACCTCCTATCAGCGCCTCTACGAAGACCTCCCCGCCGCCGAATGGGAACGCGAATAGCCGCGTCGTGGGTTGCCTCGGTCGCACCAGCGATGTAGGGCGGGTCGCCCTCGGCCCGCCGAAACCGCGAAGCGGTGACGGAAGCGCCGTAGGCGGCATTTCGTGTCGCGCCTATGGCGCTGCGGCGGGCCCAGGGGGACCCGCCCTACATCAATCCGTTGTGAAAGTCTTCACTTCTTCCTGACCGCTTTGCCGCACCACGGGCAGTACGACCAGAAGCCGTCGGCGATCCCCCAGCCGCACGACGGGCACTTCGCCTTCGAGCCGGGTACGCGCCATTTCTTCGTCACGCGCCGGTGGCACCACGGGCAGTAGCGCATGAACGGCATGAGGCTTTTCCGTGAGCAGCCCGCGTTCGAGCACCGCGCCTCGTACCGGACGTCCGGGTATTCGCGGTCGCTCTTCGGCCCGATCCGCCCGCCCCAGCACCACGGGCAGTAGGCCCAGTCGGCCTTCACGCCGCGCTTGCACCGGGGGCATCGGGCCGGGAAGCTCGTCTTGTCGCGGTGCGTCGTGCGTCGCGTGCCGCACCACGGGCAGTGGCCCATCACCTCCGAGACCGGCCCGCCGCACTTCGCGCACACGAACCGCGTCCCGAGCGCCTTGCCGAACGTCCGCTGGAACTCTTTCGTGCGGACTTCGCGCCAGTCGCGCGTCTTCGGGGGCTGCCTGCGACGGCGTTGCGCAGCAATCCGGCGCAACGCCTTTGGCTTGACCCGGAGGAACGCGGCCAGCATCTGCTCCGCGTCCCGGAAGCGTTTCCGCGGATCGACCTGGATCGCGCGCCGCAGCAGGGCGATCATGTCCGCGTGCAGCCGGCCGCGCAGCCGCTCGTAGCCCGCCAGCGGCCACTCGAACGGCCACTCCGGCAAGCGTCCGGAAAGCATCCGCCACAGGACGAGCCCAACTGAAAAAACGTCCGAGCGCAGCGACGGCTTGCCCATCGCTTGCTCGGGCGCGATGTAGCCGACCGTCCCCGTGCCCGAGCCTTTCACCGTTCGCTGCGCCACGCGCGCCACGCCGAAGTCGGTGAGCCGGAGCTGGCCGCCGCTGTCGACGACAAAGTTATCCGGCTTGATGTCGCAGTGGATAATCCGGTGCCGGTGCGCGTAGGCGACGCCCTCGAGCATCTGCTGGCAGAAATCGAGCACCGTGCGTCGCGGCAACCGCATCGCGAGCCGGGCCGTCAGCGTCCCCTCGCCGAGCGGGAAGACGATGACGAACTGGCCGTCGATCATGCTCGCGTCCTTGACCGGCAGGATGTTCGGGTGATCGAGCGTCGCCGCCAGCCGCACCTCGCGCCGGAAATCCTCGAGCAGGTTGGCCGTCACCAGGTGCGCGTGCGGCACCTTGAGCGCCACCCGCCGCCCCTCGACCGTATCGAGCGCGCGATACACCACGGAAAAACCGCCCTCGTCGAGCCGCCGCTCGATCACATACTTCCCGACCTTTTGCCTCGGCTTCAGCACCGCCGCCATCCTTGTCCCATGTCACAGCCCGCCATTCTCCGCGCCCGCCGATGCCATGTCAACCAAACCGCACCCCGACGCGCCCTCCAGCGCCCACCTCTGCCGCGCCAGCGCTGTAGGGCGGCCGCCCCTGCGGCCGCCGAAGGCCCCAAACGCCACGCAAGACGCGCCAGCGTTGTAGGGCGGGTCGCCCTCGGCCCGCCGGAACCGCGAAGCGGTGACAGAAGCGCCGTAGGGGGCATGTCGTGCCGCGCCTATGGCTGCCGCCGGGGAGCCGGCGGACCTGCGGCCGGCGTCGCGCGTTCCGCGCGCGCGGGCACCCGCCCTACATCCCCGCACCACGCCTTGCCTCCCCGCACGAACCCACGCCCGACACATCATATCCTGATAGATATTGCCACCGGCTTCAGCCGGTGGTTGGCAGGCCTCCCCCGAATCCCCCAGCCGGCTTCAGCCGGCTTCCCGACAAACGCCTTCAGGCATGATCCGCCAGCGGCTAAAGCCACCTGTGAAAAAGCACGCTGAAGCGCGCTCCAGGAATGGGGACTTCGGCCACCGCAACCCACCGGCTGAAGCCGGTGGCAACGAGGCCAAGCTGGACGCTGAAGCGCCCACAACCGCGAACCTCAAGACAAATAGGTATTGCCACCGGCTTCAGCCGGTGGTTGGCGGGCCACACCCCAATGCCGCCAGCCGGCTTCAGCCGGCTTCCATACAGACGCCTTCAGGCATGATCCGCCAATGGCTAAAGCCCCCTGTGAAAAAGAACGCTGAAGCGCGCTCCAAGAATGGGGGATTTGGCCTGCCGCAACCCACCGGCTGAAGCCGGTGGCAACCAGGACAACGTGGACGCTGAAGCGCCCAAGGACGCACCAGGCCGCTGAGTTGACACGCGTGCCGCAACGGTGCAGAGTGTTCCATCATGCGGTGGGTCCCGGCTCCAGGGGGTCGTGTCATGGCTTTGCTGAAAGCGGCGCTGTGCGCCAGCGCAAGGATTACCCGACGTGTTCGCCTGCTCTTCAAGCGATCCTGGTCCGGCAAGAGAGGGCGCTCACCTAGTGGCGGCCAGCGCCATGAAGGGCGCAACGAGGAAGAAGTGCGACGGCTCGTGGATGAGCTGGAGAGCACGGTGGCTTCCGTAGACCGAAGGGAGCTGGGGAATGACGGTACTCGATCTCGCCTGGCTGATCGGCTGAGGCAAACCGCCAACACCATACATAGTCGTCGAGACCGACAGAAGAGAGGCGAGGACGAGCTCAGAGAGGCGTGTTGGCATCTTGGCTACGAGGTGGACATGTTCTTCTCTTTGGCGAACCGCCTGCGATGGGGTCTAATCACGGGCTGCCTTGAAGCAGGCACCTTCAAGACCGCAGCTTGCCTCGAGGCGATGCTTGTTCATGCGCGCATCTTGCACGAGTTTCTCTACTTCCCTAGGCCACACAGGGACACCCTCCACGCAAGCGACTACGTGGACGATTGGGAGTCCATCCGTCCCGACGAGCCTGTCGAGTTCAAGGACGCCAGGAAGCTGCGGACAGAGGAAGTGTGCGATGCAGAAGCCAACCTGAGGGACTACATCAACAAGGAGATCGTTCACCTCACCTACACACGCAGGCACCCCGTCGCGGCCTGGGACTTCGCCAAGCTCGCACGCTTAATGTGGCGCCGAGTGGAAGCGTTTGCGCGTGCCGTTCCTCGCACGCTGGTTGACGAGAAACTCCTGCAGGAAGTCCACAAGCACCAGCACGGCTTCTGGACACACCCTGCTTGAGCAACCCATGGTGCCGCTGGAATCCCTGCTGCCGTCTCTGCTGTTCCATGTCGCCGGTCATTCCTGCTATGCTGCCGGGTAGTCGTCACTTGATGGAGCAGACTCGCTATGGCAGACGAACGCATTGAACGACTCGCGGACATCCTGGTTGATTACTCGACGAGGATTCGGGATGGGGACGAGGTGCAGCTCTTCACGGCGGCGCCGTTGGGGTTGCCGCTGATGCGGGCGTGCTACCGGCGCGTGATCGAGCGGGGCGCGCACGTCACCATGCACATCGGGTTCGAGGACGAGCGCGAGCTCTTCTTCAAGCACGCGTCGGACGCGCAGCTCAAGCACTTCCCCGATCTGCTCTACCAGGAGACGAAGCGGGCGACGGCGTACATCCGCATCGACGCCGAGCAGAACAGCCGGACGCTCGGCGCCATCGACCCGGCGAAGCTGACGCTGTGGAGCAAGACGATCGAGCCGATCTTCACTGAGCGGATCAATAACACGCGCTGGGTGTGCACGAAGATCCCGACGGGCGGCGTCGCGCTCGAGGCCGGCATGTCGCTCAGCGACTACGAGGACTTCTACTACGGCGCCTGCCTCCTCGACTGGCACGAGGAAGCGAAAAAGATGCAGCGGATCGCCGACCGCCTCGACGCGGCCAAGACGGTCCGCGTCGTCGCGAAGGACACCGACCTGACGGTGAGCATCGCCGGCCGGCCCGCGATCGCCTGCTGCGGCCAGCACAACATGCCCGACGGCGAGATCTACACCGCGCCCGTCGAGACCGAGTCGAACGGCCACGTCCGGTTCACGTACCCGGCCCGCTCCGGCGGCCGCGACGTCGAGGACATCTTCTTGAAGTTCGAGCGCGGGCGCGTTGTCGAGGCCCGCGCGAGTAAGGGCCAAGAAACACTCGACAAGCAACTGGCGACCGACGACGATGCGAAGCTGATTGGGGAGTTCGCGTTCGGCGTCAACTACTCGGTCACGAAGTTCACCCAAAATATGCTGTTCGACGAGAAGATCGGCGGCACGATGCACATCGCCGTCGGCCGCGGCTACGCCGACTCGGGCAGCCGGAGCCAGTCGGCCATCCACTGGGACATCGTCAAGGACCTCCGCGACGACGGCCAAGTCTACGCCGACGGCCAGCTCGTCCTCGAAAAGGGCCGCTGGTTGGTTTAGATGCAATACCTCTCGCAGAGGCGCAGAGCTCGCAGAGAGGATCAGGATTCTGTGTTTCCGGCTCTGCGAGCTCTGCGCCTCTGCGAGACACAATTCCGAATCCAAGGAGCACCATGTCAGACACGGGCTTCGTTTACGACGACATCTTCATGAAGCACGAGGTGATGGTGGGCCATCCGGAACGGCCCGAGCGCCTCGGCGCGATCCTCGACATGCTCGACAAGACGGGCCTGCGCGACGAGCTCACGTGGATCACGCCTCGCGAGGCGTCGCTCGAGGACCTGGCCCGCGTCCACGAGCCGCACTACGCCGACTTCGTCCGCCAGGCGATCGACCAGGGCGAGCACCTCCTCGACGGCGGCGACACGTCCGTCGGCCCGCACTCGTACCAGGCCGCGCTCATGGCCGCGGGCGGCGTGCTCGAGGCGATTGACGCCATCGTCCGCGGCGACGTCCGCAACGCGTTCTGTGCCGTCCGGCCGCCGGGCCATCACGCGTGCGCCGCGCGCGCGATGGGCTTCTGCATCTTCAACAACATCGCCGTCGGCGCCCGCTACGCCCAGGCCGTGCACGGGTTCAAGAAAGTCTTGATCATCGACTGGGACGTCCACCACGGCAACGGCACGCACGACATCTTCTACGACGACGACACCGTCTTCTACATCAGCACGCACCAGGTGCCCCACTATCCCGGCACCGGCGCGTCCGGCCAGCGAGGCCAGGGCCGAGGCGAGGGGTTTACGTTGAACGTCCCGATCCGCCCCGGCGCCGGCGACGACGAGCTCCGGCTCGCGTACGACACGCTCATCATGCCCACCGCCGACAACTTTGATCCCGACCTCGTCATGATCTCGGCCGGCTTCGACGCGCACGACGCCGACCCGCTCTCCGGCCTCGAGCTCACGACGGGCTGCTACGCCGAGCTGACGCGCATGGTCAAGGGGATCGCCGACCGCCACGCCCGCGGCCGACTCGTTTCCGTCCTCGAGGGCGGCTACAACCTCGACGCCCTCGCCGCCTCAGTCGAAACCCACCTCCGCGCGTTGATGCAGGAGTAAGATAGCAGCTCCTTTTTGCTCATTTCCGTGCCCTCCGTGCTCTCTGTGGTTTTCTCTTCTTTAACCACGGAGAGCACGGAGGGCACGGAGACAGGAATAGGGCAGCAGCTTCTTCTTTCTCATCTCCGTGTTCTCCGTGCCCTCCGTGGTTCAAGAAAAAGAAAAGAATAACCACGGGGGGGCACACGGGGGGAGGAAGGAATCAGGCGACCTCACGGCATTGCGCGCTCGGAGGGCCGCTTGACATCGCTCGCGGAAGCTCGGATGGATGACCGGGTCGCAGCGCGTATTCCTCGGCGTACTCGTCGAGCGCGTCTGCGAGCACGGTCGTGGTGGGCGCAACCGGCGGTCCCGGCGCCCTTTTCTCCTTGAGCGGAAGCGGGGGCGCCGCTATCGTCACGCACGAGTCGTTCTAACCCGAATGGGGAGGCAACCGGTGGCCTCGACGTTCTCAGACAAGCTCGCCCAGGGCATCGTGCTCTTCGACGGCGCGATGGGCACGATGATCTACAGTAAGGGCGTCTATATCAACCGCTGCTTCGACGAGCTCAACCTGAGCGAGCCCGGGTTGATTGCCGATATATACCGCGGCTACGTCGAGGCTGGCGCCGATGTGATCGAGACGAATACCTTCGGCGCCAACCGCTACAAGCTGCGCCGTTTCGGGTTCGAAGACCGGATCGCCGAGATCAACGTGCGCGGCGTCGAGCTCGCGCGCGAGGCGGTCGGGTTGGCCGACGTGCTTGTGGCCGGCTCCATCGGCCCGCTCGGGATGCCCATCGACCCCAACGCCGAGGACGAGGCGATCGAGATCTTCGCCGAACAGGCCCGCTGCCTTGCCGAGGGTCGCCCCGACCTGCTCATCATCGAGACGTTCTCTACCGTACGCGAGCTCGAGCTCGCCGTGCGTGCGGCCCGGAAGGCGGCCGGTGACCTGCCGATCGTGGCCCAGCTCACCTTTACCGAGGAGCTGCTCGACGCGGCCGACGACGCGCCCGAGACGCTGGCGAAGCTCGGCGAGCGCTACGGGCTGGCGGCGATCGGGGCCAACTGCTCCATGGGGCCTCAGGGGATGCTCGAGGTGGTGCGCCGTCTCGCGCCGCTGACCGATCTGCCGATCAGCGCCCAACCGAACGCGGGCGAACCCAAGTACGTCGAAGAGCGCCACCTCTACCTGGCCACCCCGGAGTACTTCGCCGAATACGCCCGGCGCTTCATCCGCGCGGGCGCACGCATCGTCGGCGGCTGCTGCGGCACGACGCCCGCGCATATCAGCGCCATGCGCAACGCGGTCACCGCCGAGGCGCCGATCACGGTCGCCAAACCCAAGATCGAGCTCCCCGAAGCCAAGGCCGAGGTCCTGACGATCGAGCCTGTCGCGACCGCCCAGAAGAGCCCGCTCGGTGCGAAGCTCGCCAAAAAATTCGTCGTCAGCGTCGAGCTCGACCCGCCGCGCGGCGTCAACATCCGCAAAGTGCTCGACGCCGCCCGGGCACTTGCCGACCACGGCGTCGATGCCGTCAATATCGCCGACGGCCCACGAGCCACCGCGCGCATGAACCCGGTCGCGATGGCCGTCGCCATCGGGCGCGAGACCGAGATCGAGACCATCGTCCACTACTGCTGCCGCGACCGGAACGTGCTGGCGATGCAGGCCGACCTGATCGGCTGCCACGCGCTCGGCCTGAAGAACATCCTGTGCGTCACGGGCGATCCGCCGAAGCTCGGCAACTACCCGTTCGCCACCGGCGTCTACGACGTTGACAGCATCGGCCTGCTCAGGATCGGCTCGAACCTCAACCGGGGCCTCGACCTGGCCGGCAACCCGCTCAAGAGCGCCACCTCGCTCCTGCTCGGATGCGGCGCCAACCCCGCCAGCGAGGAGATCGACACCGAAATCGACCGCTACCGCCGGAAGGTCGAAGCGGGCGCCGAATTCGTCATGACACAGCCGGTGTTCAAGTCGGAGCTGCTGTTCGAGTTCCTCGAGCGGACCAAGGCGTGGCGTGTCCCCGTGCTTGTCGGCATCCTGCCGCTCGCGAGCTACAAGAACGCCGAGTTTCTCAACAACGAAGTGCCCGGCATCGAGATCCCCCCGCAAATCATGAAGCGGATGGCCGACGCCCCGAGCGGCGACGCCGCCCGCGAGGAAGGCATCCGCATCGCCCAGGAGACATTCCTCGAAACTCGCGACGCCGTCAGTGGCGTCTACATCATGCCGCCGTTCAACCGGCACGAGGTCGCGCTCCACATCCTCGAAGCGCTCTAGCCGGCTGCTGAAAATGGAGACGTGACCTGATTGTGGGACCATCAGGGCCGCATCACCCAGGAGACATTCTGGGACCATCAGGGCCACATCACCCAGGAGACATTCTGGGACCATCAGGGCCACATCACCCAGGAGACATTCTGGGACCATCAGGGCCGCATCACCCAGGAGACATTCTGGGACCATCAGGGCCGCATCACCCAGGAGACATTCTGGGAGCATCAGGGCCACATCGCCCAGGAGACATTCTGGGAGCATCAGGGCCACATCGCCCAGGAGACATTCTGGGACCATCAGGGCCGAAGGCCCGATTGAACATAGCCCGGGGCGTAAGCCCCGGGTGGTCGACGAGAAAACAAATCCACTGAGCCCCGAAGGGGCGACACAAGTCACCCTCGGAACACAAAGCTGTCCCGCCCGTGAAGGGGTTTTTCCGCAACCTGCTGGGAAACGGAGTGCTCCGACGCAGTTGCTGACCAGGAACACCGGCAGCTACCCCAGGGTGGGCGAGGGCGACGAAAAGCTCCGGCTGCGCCGCGCCTACGCCCAGCTCGAGAAGGGTGCGATCACCGCCGAGCAGTTCGCCGCCGTCCAGGACGACTACACCCGCGAGGTCATACGCGAGCAGATCGACGCCGGCCTCGACGTCGTCACCGACGGCCAGCTCCGCTGGTACGACTGCGTGTCCCATTTCGCAGGCATCCTCGACGGCGTCTCGAAGGCCGCCGCCATCGTCCGGGGCAGGATCGCCTGACCGCGGCATCAACGCAGGATGCTTCACTCAACACAGTCCGCCACATCGTGGATAAGCCCGCCTCAGCCGCTTTCCTATTGTGATCCGAATCTTGCGTCCGCGCGGTGCTTGCCCCGAAGGGGCTTGATAGGACAGCCCAGGGTTCATGCGCCCCGGAAGGGGCGCACCAACGCCCTGGGTCGGGATGGAACAAGACACCACCACATAGCCCAAAGGGCTTACATAGAGCGCCTTTTTCAACAGGCCCTGACGACCGTGGCTACAAAATGTCGCGCGCTGCGCGGGGTGCCGAGCCATCGCCGCGGTCCGCGGCAAGACGAGCTTCCGTCCGGCCGCGCCCGCGTCGCCAGGCTGCTAGAAGCCGATCTCGATGCCGACGAGGAACGCGAACCCGCTCACGTCCACGTCGCCGATGTCGAGCTCGGTCAGGTCCACGTCGATGCTCGTGTTGAAGTAGCGGCCCTCGATGACGACCGAGATGTAGTCGCTGAGCGCAATGTCGACGCCCGCGCCGACGTGCCAGCCGAGCGAATCGTCCACGCCCGCCGTGGCGAACGCGCCGGCATCGGCCCCGCCGAAGTCGTCCTCGATGAAGAAGTAGTCGAGCCCGGCCGTCACGTACGGGTTGATCGTCTCCGAGTAGCCGATGTAGAAGACCAGCCCGGCCGACAGGTCGCGGATGTCCCAGTCGGCGAACGCGTCGAGCGTCGCCGTCAGGTCCTCGCCCTCGAAGCTCCAGAAGTCGATCGCGCCCACGATGCCGAACCAGTCGCTGAGCATGATCTCGACCGCAGCCCCGAAGCCGATCGCGTTGTCCGCATCGTCCGGCAGCCAGTACGAGAGCCTCGGCTCGACGGTCAGGCGTCTCCCTTGTTGCGCGAACGCATCGGTCGCCACGAGCGCCACGAGCCCGAGCACAAGCACCAAAGCCAGCGTCCTTTTCATGCCTTGTCCCTCCGTGGTGGGTTGCCGTTCCGAGGCAACTATACCTGGGGCTCACCGGCTGTCAACCAGGGAAAACAGGAACTGCCCTTGTCTCCGCGGGTTACCTTTCCCCGGCTGAGCGCGTATAATACAGGTGACAGCTCGGAGGCAGCCATGACGCGCCTGCTCGAAGTCATACGGCTCGGGATCCGCAACATCATCCTGCACAAGCTGCGGTCGTTTCTGACGATGCTCGGCATCATCTTCGGCGTTGCCGCCGTGATCAGCATGCTCGCCATCGGCGAGGGGGCCAAGTGGGAAGCCCTCCAGCAGATCGAGCTCCTCGGCGTCCAGAACATCACCGTGCGCAGCCTCAAGCCGCCCGAAGCGAGCCAGCAAGCCGCCTCCGCCGAGCGCTCCATGACCTACGGCCTGACGGATACCGATCACCGGCACCTCGAAAGCACGATCGCGCTCGCCGAGGCGATCGTCCCGATCAAGGAAGTCCGCAAGCCGGTTGTCTACGGCGACCAGACGATGGACGCCCGCGTCGTCGGCACGGTGCCCGAGTACACCGAGATCATCAACTTCAAGGTCGGCGAGGGCCGCTTCATCACCGACTTCGACAACGCCAAGCTCAAGAACGTGTGCGTCATCGGCGCCGACGTCCGGCGCGAGCTGTTCGGCTACGAGCACCCGATCGGCAAGATGATCCGTGTCGGCGCGCTCTGGTTCGAGGTCGTCGGCCTCATGGAGGACAAAGCAATCACCGGCACGAGCGGCACGATCAAGGTCCACAACCTCGACCGCGACGTCTACATCCCGTACCAGACGGCACGCAAACGGTTCGGCGATTGGGTCATTGTCACCGGGACCGGCACGTGGGAAGGCGAGTCGGTCCAGATCAGCGAGCTCATCATCCGGATCGCCGATCCGGCCCTCATCCCGCGCGCCGCCTGGATGGTTCAGCGCGTGCTCGCCACACACCATCGGCGTAACGACTACGACGTGATCATCCCGCAGGCGCTGCTCCAGCAGCGCAAACGCACGATCCGCACCTACAACAACGTCCTCGTGCTCATCGGCTCGATCTCGCTCCTCGTCGGCGGCATCGGCATCATGAACATCATGCTCGCCACCGTCACCGAGCGCACCCGCGAGATCGGCGTCCGCCGCGCCATGGGCGCGCGGCGGCGCGACATCGTCCAGCAGTTCCTCATCGAGACCATCGTTCTGGCGGGCATCGGCGGGCTTGCCGGCATCCTGACCGGCGTCGTCATCGCCCACCTCGTCCAGGCGTTCGCCGACCAGAAGACCATCGTCACCGCGCTGGCGATTTTCATCTCCGCCGGCATCTCGATCGCCGTCGGCATCCTGTTCGGCCTCCACCCCGCCATCAAGGCCGCCCGCATGGACCCCATCGACGCCCTCCGCTACGAATAACGCCCCGCTCCCCAGGCTTGGCGACGGCAAGAGGCAGGGAACCTCCAGAGAGGGCCGAAGGCCCGGCAGATGGTAGCCTGGGGCGTGAGCCCCAGGTTTACGATGACAAGAAAAGATGATCTGAGCCCCGAAGGGGCGACACAACGGGACCTAAGACGCCACGGCCTGAAGGCAGCGGTCGCCTAGTAGCCATAGTAGTAGTAGTAGCGCACCCTGGGCCGCGCGCGGTAGTAGCGCCGATACCGCCGGTGGTAATACCGCGGGTACGAGCGGTAGTAGTAGTAATACCGCCGCGGGTAGTAACGCGTCCTGTAGTAGTACGTCCTATACGGCCGGTGGGAGCGCCGGCCGCCCGACCTATAGACGTATACGCTTCCGCCCGCCAACGCCGGCCCCGCCGCCCCCAGTATCATCAGCGCCGCCGCCGCGATCAGCACGAGCCGTTTCATCATTTCACCCCCTTCTGCTCGGGCCACAGCTTACCGTCTACAACAGTCAGACGACTGCCGCGGTGCCAGTATTCAGTTTCGAGGCGCGCGGGCAAGATGTCCACGCCATCCTCTTGACGCAGCATGACCCGTGAGCCAAGGAGGCTGTTGCCTGAACGGAGGTGGGACCATGTCCAGATCACCTCTTCTTCTCATCACTGCCGCTGCTATGGTCCTCGGACTTGTCCATGGCGCGAGCGGCACGGGCTACTACGAGTTCGTCACCGCCTGGGGCGGGCCGGGCAACGGCGAGGGGCAGTTCTCGACGCCCTGTGGCGTCGCGGTGGACGCTTCGGGCAATGTCTATGTCGGCGATAGCCATAACTGCCGCATCCAGAAGTTCCGGTACGCAGGCAGCTCGCGGGCTCCTTCAAACACGGTGTTACATACGACGAGGAGCCGGGCCTCAGGGCACGCACCCGAATCGGATTGAACTCACGCCGGCGCACAACTGCAAGCCCCGGCAGGGGCGTCTGGCAGTAGCCTCGGGCGCAAGCCCGTGGGAAGCGGAATCGAAAACGACCCCGAGCCCCGTCAGGGGCGATTGAACACGCGAGCTCAATCGCCCCTAACGGGGCTCCGGTTTTCTTGGGGACCCCTTCATCCCACGGGCTTGCCCTCCTTCGCCAAGGCTTCGGAGGGTCTGCGCCCGAGGCTACTGTCAATCGCCGCTATGCGGCTCACGCGGGACGAACCCACGCGCATGGGCTGTTGTGACAACTGCGGGCTAACCGGTCCTTGACCTGCGCGCTCGGCGGCAGGTAGACTCTGGATAGGAGAAGAGGGTACGGGGGCACGTCCCTGCCTGGCCGGCGAACCTGGGGCCGGCGGGGGCCCGATTCGACGCTTGGCGGTGAGAGGGAGGACGGCGTGAGCATGATCGGCGTCAGCCACGAGATTGCGCGCCGAATCGAGGACTCCCTCCGCGAGATGAAGCCCGGCCTCATCGAGCTGTGGCGCGACACGGCGCTCGACAAGTCGGCCCGCCTCCGCTTCTCGAGCCCGCTGCCCGGTGCCGTGTACACAAGGCTGTTCGACGAATTCGTTGACACCCTGTGCGATGCGCTCGCGCGTGGCGAGCTCGCCTTGGCCGAGGACTACTGGCCCGACCAGGCCCAGGCGGGCCGCCTGAGCATGCACACGCCCGACGAGATCGACCACCTCTGCGCGACCGCGTGCCGCACCATCAGCCAGGCCGTTGCGAGCGCGACCAAGGGCACCGAGGACGGCCCAAGCGTCCGGTGCGCCCTCGAGCGCGTCCTGATTCGGGTCCGCGACGGCGTCGACCGCGCTGGACCCGAGACGATCCCCGCAGAAGCGCCGCCGGCAGGTTTCGACGCCCTGGTCACTGCGGCCGAAGACATCCGCCAGGGCCTCGCCTGGTCCGAGCTATACGACCGCGACATCCGCCGCTCGCGCCGGTTCGAGTCGCTGCGCTTGATGCTCATCGAGATCCGCGGCCTCTCGCCCGCGAAGGCTGCCGAGTCAGTCCTGCGCCGCCTGTACGAGGAGCTGCCGTGTCGCATCTGCTTCCTCATGCGTTACATGGGGCGGCAGCGCGGCGTGCGCCTCGAAGCGGCGTGGCCCGGCGACCAGCTCGGCCGCGAGCTCGGCGAAGAGGTGCGCCTGGAGCCCGAAGCGCTCGACCGGCTCCCGCACGCCCTGCACGGCGAGCTGCTGAGCGTTGACCACGCGCGCGGCGGCCTCGACGCCGAGGTCGCCACGTTCGGCGCGCGCGCGATGTTCGTCGCGCCGCTGCCTCGGGGCAAGGAGCCTGCGGGATGGCTCGTCGTCGGCCTTGACGACGCGCAGGCGCTCGCTGCCGACGACGTCGAGTTCATCGAGACCGCCGCCGTCCTGCTTGGCACCGCGCTCGACAACGCGATCCTGTCGGTCCAGCTCGCCTCGACCGTGAACCGGCTGCGCGACCTGATCCGTGCCGCGCCCGACCCGATCGTCCTGCTCGACTCGGCCGGGCTGGTTCTCGACCTGAGCGACGCGGCTGCCCACGTGCTCGGGATGAGCCGGTCGGACCTTGCCCAGATGAACCTGTCCGAGAAGAACGCGATCGGCGGCCGCGACGAGCTGAAGGCGTTTCTCGAAAGCGCCGCCGCCGGTCCCGTCACGCGATTGCTCAACGGCCGGCGACCCGACGGCACGATATTCCGCGCCGCCTGTTCGGTTGCCGCGCTCGAGGACGGCTCGCGCGTCCTGGTTTTCCGCAACATCACGAACGTGGCCCGCGCGGCCGAGGTGCACCACGAGGCCAAGGCCCGCTACAGGGCCCTGCTCGACTCAGCGGCCGACGTCGTCTTTCTGCTCGACATGGAGGGCCGCTGTGTAGACGTGGGAGAACGCGCACTGGCCGCCTACGGCGTCGACCGATCGCGCGTCCCCGGGCGCACGGTCGGCGAGCTCCTCGACGAGGTGACCGCGAGGCATCTGCTCGCCGCGTGTCACCAGGTCATCGAGCGCGACGCCCCCACCACGACCGAAACGAGCCTGGTCACCCGGGGCCGCGAACTCACCTTCGACGTCAGCCTGAGCCCCGTGCACAACGCCACAGGCAACATCGTCGGCGTGCTCGGCATCGCGCGCGACGTGACCGACGCCCGCCGTTTCGAGCACGAGGTGCGTCGCGTGAGCGCGCTCGGCGCAAGCGTCGTGCGTGCCGCGCCCATCGGAATCGCCGTCCTCGACAAGGCAGGCACGATCGTCACCGCCAACGACGCGATGGCCCGCCTGCTCCGGCCTGGCGGTACGGCCGCGGAAGCGGCGGCCAAGAAGCCGGTGGCCAACAAGGCGGTGGGCGACGAGCTGATCGGCCTGCGTCTCATCGGCGCGGAGTCGCCGCTTGCCGCGATCGCCGGCGAGCTGGCGCAGGCTGTTGAGGGCAAGCCGTTCTCGACGCGCCCATTCAAGCACGCACGGCCACAGGCGGGGCAGGCGAGGTGGCTGTCGGCGCGCGGCGTCTGCTCCGACGAGGAAGGGATGGGCGAGCGGCGCGTCATTGTGTTCGTCGAGGACGTCTCCGACCTCGTTCGTCTCCAGAAGGAGCTTGCCGATTCCGAGAAGGCGGCTGCCGCGAGCGTGCTCGCCGATCTCGTGCACGACCTCAACACCCGCCTCGGCCCCATCATCGGGCACGCGCAGATGCTCCAGCACCGCAAGATCGGCATCGGCGAGATGGGCCACGTCAACGCCATCGAGCGCTGCGCACAGGCCGTGCGGCGCAGCCTCGAATCGCTCCTGGCGTTCTCAAAGCCGGCGGCGCCGACGCCGCGCGTCTGCGACGTGAACGCCGTGATCCGCGACGCCTGCGCCGCCGTCGAGCACCAGTACACGGCACGCGCGATCGAGACCCGGCTCGAACTCGATGAGCAGCTTCCCACCACGCTCGCCGACGGCCAGCAGCTCGCTCAGGTTTTTCGGGATACTCTGGGCAACGCCTACGAGGCGATACGCGGCAGCGGCGGACGCGTCACGATCACCACCGCATCGACCGGCGCGGCGATCACGGCCACGGTCTCCGATACCGGCGAGGCGATTGACGCGGACGAGCTCGACCGCGTCTTCGAACCGTCTTACGCCTCGGAACGCACGAAGTCCGGCGCGCGCCTTGGCCTGACAGCCGCCCAAGCGATCATCCGCAACCACGGCGGCACGATCACCGCCGCCAGCGAGCCCGGTCGCGGCATAACGTTCCGCATCGAGCTTCCGATCAGGAGCCCAGCCCAGGCGAGAGCAACGCACGAACCGGTGCGCCCGCTGGGATCCGTTCGTGCGCTGCGCGTGCTGCTTATCGATCCCGACGACGAGATGCTCGCCATGATGCGCAAGCTGCTCGTCGGCGCCGGGCACCGCGTGATCGCGTGCGCCGCGGCCAAGACCGCCAGCGACGCCCTGCGCGATGCGGCGCTCGACGTGATCGTCGCCGACCTCGACACGCCCGGCCTGAGCGGCCGCGACCTCCATGCCCGGCTCCTCGCCGACCACCCGGAGCTTGCCCCCCGCGTCGTCTTCACGACCGCCGACGTGTGCGACGCCCGCACGAGCACCTTCGTCCACAACACCGGCTGCCGGCTTATCACCAAGCCGTTCAACGTGCGCGACCTCCTCGCCGCCGTCGCCGAAGTCGCCGCACCGGGGACCTAGACTAGCCTGCATTTCTCACAGAGAGCGGGGCACATGGCCGCCCGACATGGCGTGGGCACCTACCTCTCAACCAGTTCCAACGCTGGCGCGAGCCGCCTCGCCCAAACAGGCTGTCGCACACAGCCCGTGGGATCCCGATTGGCGGGCACGCAGCCGAATCGGCTTGAGTTGGGGTTGCTGCGCAAGTCCAAGCCCCGCCAGGGGCGTCTGGCAGTAGCCTCGGGCGCTAGCCCGTGGAACGCGGACCCAAGAAAGAGCTGGAGCCCCGTCAGGGGCGACTGAGCGCGCATGCGGACCGAGCTCAATCGCCCCTGAAGGGGCTCTGAGGTATTGCGTCGCATCTTGTTCCACGGGCTTGCGCCCGAGGCTACTGCCAATCGCCGCCACGCGGCTCATGGGGCCGGATCGCGCACAAAGCCTGTGAGAAATCCGGACTAGAAGTGCTGCTCCGGTCGCT
>Ga0307430_1000525_pt1 | contig 32740 bp, 30 predicted proteins | sample SalMarWE160130MG_FD_202159 | JGI IMG/M metagenome (GOLD analysis project Ga0307430, IMG submission 202159) | Salt marsh sediment microbial communities from the Plum Island Ecosystem LTER, Massachusetts, United States - WE1603-130 | ecosystem: Environmental > Aquatic > Marine > Intertidal zone >...
GCTACAATGTCTACCGCAGCCTGACCAGCGGCGACAACTACACCCAGATTAACGGCAGTCTGTTAGTAACCAGTGACTATATTGATAGCGGGGTTACCAATGATGTTACCTACTATTATGTGGTGACCGCCGTTGATGTAACCAGCAGCGAGAGTGGTTATTCCGCTGAGGACAGTGCTACCCCGGACGCAACACCAGCAGCACCGACCGGGCTGGTAGCCACATCGGGTGATAAGCAGATAAGTCTTGACTGGAACGATAACAGTGAGGGTGACATTGACGGCTATAATGTCTACCGCAGCCTGACCAGCGGCTCCGGCTACACCAAGATAAACGGCGGCCTGATAGAGACCAGCGACTACACTGATACCGGGCTGCCCGGCGGTATCACCTATTACTACGTGGTGACCGCGGTGGATTTGATAAACAATGAGAGTGGTTATTCCGCTGAAGACAGTGCTACTCCAACCGATCCACCACCAGCAGCACCGACTGGACTGGTAGCTACACCGGGTGATAAGCAGGTTAGCCTCGACTGGAACGATAACAGTGAGAGTGACCTGGATGGCTACAATGTCTACCGCAGCCTGACCAGCGGCGACAACTACACCCAGATTAACGGCAGCCTGCTGACGACCAGCGACTACACAGATACCGGGCTTACCGGTGGTGTTACCTACTACTATGTGGTGACGGCCGTAGACCTGATAGGCGGTGAAAGTGGTTATTCCACTGAAGACAGTGCTACTCCAACCGACCCACCACCAGCGGCACCTACCGGGCTGGTAGCCACCCCGGGTGATAAGCAGGTTAGCCTCGACTGGAACGATAACAGTGAGAGCGACCTGGATGGCTACAATGTCTACCGCAGCCTGACCAGCGGCGACAACTACACCCAGATTAACGGCAGTCTGTTGACGACCAGCGACTACACAGATACCGGGCTTACCGGTGGTGTTACCTACTATTACGTGGTGACGGCGGTAGATTTGATAAGCAACGAGAGTGGTTATTCCGCTGAGGACAGTGCCACTCCAACAGACCCGCCGCCAGCGGCGCCAACTGGACTGGTTGCCACGCCAAGCGATGCTCAAGTGAGCCTTGACTGGGCTGATAGCAGTGAAAGTGACCTGGATGGCTACAATGTCTACCGCAGCCTGACCAGCGGCGACAACTACACCCAGATTAACGGCAGTCTGTTAGTAACCAGTGACTATATTGATAGCGGGGTTACCAATGATGTTACCTACTATTATGTGGTGACTGCGGTGGATTTGGGCACTAATGAGAGTGTTTACTCCACAGAAGATAGTGCTACCCCAGACGCGCCACCAGCAGCACCGACCGGGCTGGTTGCCACACCGGGCGACCTGCAGGTAAACCTTGACTGGGCCGATAACAGTGAGGGTGACATTGCTGGCTATAATGTCTACCGCAGTCTGACCAGCGGCTCCGGCTACACCAAGGTGAACGGCAGCCTGGTAGTAATCAGTGCCTACACGGATACCGGGGTTAGTAATGATGTTACCTACTATTATGTAGTTACCGCGGTGGATTTGATAGACAACGAGAGTGGTTACTCTACTGAGGACAGTGCCACACCAACTGGCTTGACCCTGCTTGCCGATGGCTTTGAGGGCGACCCATGGGATGCTAACTGGGATGGCAACGGAACGACCACATGGAAGCAGAGGACTAACCAGTTCTATAGCGGCCTATACTCAGCCAGGGGCAGGTTTAATGCTCCGGGTGACCTCACTTCTGATGACCTGGATGCTTCCTCAGCAGTTAATAATATCTACGTGGAGTTCTGGTTCCGTCCGAGGTTGCTTGAACTTAGTGATGCTGTTGTTGAGATATATAACGGCAGCACATGGGATACTATATTCGACTTGAGTAACGGGACCAATAATGCCTGGAATTACTACAATAGTAACATAACTGGCTCCCAGTACTTCATCTCCAACTTCAAGATAAGGTTTAATGGTTCAGCATTAGCGGTTGATGATGTCATCTTTGTTGATGATGTGTTAATCAAGACGAACCAGTAGTGTTCGGGGAGTTACTACTGATGCATTGAGCTGGTAAGTTCGGGTGAAGCTGGCACTTTCAATAATCCTAGTCTATAATACGAGGTAGGATCATAAATCCTCGTAGTGTGAAATAGTCTGAAACGGTCAGAGTATGAGAAGAAAAAGCACATGGCTGGTGGTCAGTTGTTCCATAATAGCAACCATGTTGTTGATGTCATGTGGCCCACCAGCGGAAGCTGAAAAAACAGCGACTGACACGGCGGTCACCTTCGCCGATCCGAATCTTGAAACAGCTATCAGGGAGGCTATTAACAAGCCGGAAGGTCCCATCTATGAGTTGGACTTGAAAGGACTCACCTTTCTGTCGGCTATTAAAAGAAACATCGGTGACCTCGCCGGACTGGAGTATTGTACTGACCTTACCGAGCTCTGGCTTAGCGAGAACCAGATAAGCGACATCTCAGCACTGGCTTCCCTGACTAACCTCACTGACCTCTACCTTCGCAGGAACCGGATAAGCGACATCTCAGTACTGGCTTCCCTCACTAACCTCACCGAACTGCATCTGGAATTCAATGAAATAAGCGACATATCACCATTAGATTCTCTGACTAATCTCACCATACTGGAACTTACCCATAATCAGATAAGCGGCATCTCACCGTTGGCTTCCCTGACTGATCTCACCAAGCTCGTACTTAACGAGAATCGGATAAGTGACATCTCACCACTAACTTCCCTCACTAAGCTACGGTCACTATGGTTTGGATACAACCAGATAAGCGACATCTCAGCACTGGCTTCTCTAACTAATCTCACTGAGCTACATCTGGAATTCAACGAAATAATCGACACCTCACCGCTGGCTTCCCTGACCAATCTCACCATACTGGAACTTACCCATAACCAGATAAGCAATATCTCACCACTAACTTCCTTGACCAATCTCACTTGGATATACCTTCGCTGGAACCAGATAAGCGACATCTCAGCACTGGCTTCCCTAACTAGTCTCACCTGGGTCTACCTTGAATGGAACCAGATAGGCGACATCTCGCCATTAACTTCCCTGACTGACCTCACCAAGCTTACCCTTGCCCATAATCAGATAAGCGACATCTCGCCACTGGTTTCTCTGACTAACCTAGAGGAGATCTCGCTTGATGAGAATCCCATGAGCAGCACCTCGATTAATGTCCATATACCTCAGCTTGAGGAAAGAGGAGTGGAGGTTAACTGGTGATGTTCTGTTCAATCTACTCCAGAGATAAAAGGATGCAATTGCTTCCTCTGATATAACAAAAGCCACTTTTGTTCAATAATGAAGTTAGCTAAAACAAAAAAGCATCTTAACAATTGAATATTGACAGCCAGGTACCACGGACATATTATTATTAGCGACAAGAGCGACGGGCTATCCTAATCCCTCATTGCTAGTTGAAATGGGCAATTCCGGTTGGAGTGGTTTGGTAAAAACTAAAACCGGCGACAGCAAATTAGGTAAGCTTTGGGGGTGACAAAAAAATGGATTTCGCATTCACTAAGGAGCAGCAAAAGTTCAGAGAAGAGGTTCGTAGTTTCTGCGAGACGGAGCCATATGGTGAGTTGGATGCAAAGGTAGCCCTTGACTTCTCTCCTGAGTTCTATCGCAAGGTAGCGGCTAAGGGGTGGCTAGGTTTAGCTTTTCCCAAGGAGTATGGGGGCCAGAATTATGGTAAGATAGAGGAGACAATCTTCCATGAAGAGATTGCATCTCATAGGGCACCAATAGCTCTAGACACATACGGTACAACTGTTGTCCTCGGTGGAGCCCTCCTCTTAAAACGTGGCAGCGAAGAACAGAAGAGATATTATTTGCCGCGAATCGCTAAAGGCGAAATATGGATTGGTCAGGGTTTTACCGAAGCTGATGCTGGGAGCGACCTCCTGATGCTCAAAACCTGCGCTGTTCGTGAAGGCGACTACTATATCATTAACGGTGCAAAAACGTTTCAGAGCTGGGCTCACCGGTCGCTATACCTCAGCCAATATAGCATGAGGCAGCATGTCTTATTATTAGTCCGGACTGACCAAAGTGCCCCTCCAGATAAATCTTTGAGCCTCTTCATTTTTGATGTAACGACACCTTTGCCTGGAATTTCCGTACGCCCGTTTGTAACTATGGATGGTAGAACAACAAACGAAGTCTTTTTTGATAACGTGAGGATACCAGTGGAGAGCCTAATAGGAGAGGAAAATCAGGCTTGGGATTATGTTGTCGAAAGTGGTGCCTTTTATTGGGAAAGACGTCCAGGCGGTTACATTGGATTGATGGGGGGACTTCTAAAGGAGCTCATTCAATATGTTAAGGAAACACAGCTTGATGGGCAACTGCTGTGCCGGAATGGTCTGATTCGACATAAGCTTGCGGAATTAGCCATCCGAATTGAAGGATTGCGGTTGTATACCTACCGCTTTGCCTGGACGATTGATAATGGGCTTGATTTTATTGGTCCAGGTGCTCTAATGAAGTTTCATACCGACCGGCTACTAACCTATTTCGTCAATGTAGCGATGCAGATACTGGGGCCTTATGGACAGTTGAAAAGAGGTGCTAAGTATGCCCGTTTGGGGGGCGTTATTGAAAATATGTACAGGCTTTTCACTTTACGCTCGTTTGCTAGCACTGGCCCCAGCGCCATGGTGAATGTTATTGCCGGCAGCATGCTAGGACTACCGAATGAGTTTGGTCTAATTTACTAGGAGATGACTTGATGGACTTTGAATTAACTCAATCGCAAAAGATGCTAAGCAAGACAGCCCGTGATTTTTTAGAAAGAGAATGCCCTAAGGCGCTAGTCAGAGAAATGGAGACAGACGATAAAGGATACTCACCTCAACTCGAGCGTAAGATGGCTGATTTAGGTTGGTTTGGACTGGTTTTCCCGGAAAAGTATGGGGGTGGCGGGGGAGACTTTACCGACCTGATGGTTCTTCTTGAGGAGATGGGTCGGGCTTTGCTGCCGAGCATATTCTTCCCGACGGTAGTTCTCGGGGGCTTGCCTGTCCTTGAAATTGGGAGCGAAGAGCAAAAACAACGTTTCTTACCTAAAATAGCCGAAGGCAAGACGAATTTTACTCTGGCGTTAACCGAGCCTGATTCTGGGTATAGTGCTGATTCAATTAAGGTAAATGCCGTTGCTGATAAAGATGGGTACGTTATCAACGGGGTTAAATTATTTGTTCCTTATGCTCACGTAGCTGACTTTATTATGTGTGTCGCCAGGACAAAGGAGAAGCAAGTGTCCCATGAAGGCATCAGCCTTTTCATTGTAGATAGTAAGAGCTCAGGCTTAACCTATAGCGTATTGGAGGCCATTGCCATGGATAAGCAGTCTGAGGTAGTATTTAGCAATGTGAGACTACCAGGAGAGAACATGCTCGGTGAATTACATAATGGCTGGGCTTATGTAGAGAAGCTATTGCAGAAAGCAACGATAGCCCTGTGTGCCGAGATGATAGGCGGTGCTCAGAAGGTTCTAGAAATGACAGTTGATTATGCCAAACAGAGGGTTCAATTTGGTCGACCTATCGGTAGCCTTCAGATAATCCAAAGCCATTGCGTCGACATGCTAGCCTTGTTGGAGGATTCAAGGCTGCTTGCCTATGAAGCAGGGTGGATGCTTAGCCAAGGGCTTGCTTGCGCTAAGGAAGTTTCTATGGCTAAGGCTCGGGCCAGTGAGGCTTATCAGACTATCACCGCCCTGGGGCACGAAGTCCACGGTGGGGTTGGCTTTGCCATTGAACATGACATGAACCTTTACTTCAGACGGGCTAAGTCTGCTGAAACCATGTTTGGCGATGCCGATTTTCACCGAGAAAGGGTAGCAGAGGAGTTGGGACTCTAAATTTAGGAGGTGCCTAAATGATTGAAATAAAAAGTTTGGGGTTGGAGGAAGCTCGAAGAATTGTTGACACAATGCTGGAGTATTCTTCGGTGACGAAGCCAGGGCGACCAATGTCACACGCCGTGGTTGACAGTGCCGGTGTCCTTATTTGTTTCGCCAGAATGGATGGAGCCAGCGCCATAACTCGGCGTATGGCTGAGAACAAAGCCTATACCGCAATAATGTGGAAGAGGGATACTAGAGAAGTAGCGGAGCTTCTTAAAAACAGGGGGCGAGATATTGTTTTCTTTGGTGAGCCTGATAGACAGGCAGCAGTTCCGGGTGGAGTCCCTATAAAGTCAAGTGATGGCTCTATAGCTGGTGCAGTTGGCTCCAGCGGTCGCCTCGCTGACGAAGACGAAGAGGTAGCACTGGTTGGAGCTAGCACTGTGCATATTTGAACTCTTAAATCTAATATAGCAATTACTATACTTGAGAATAGATTATAACTGAGGCACTCCTGAAGGGTGAAATGAGCCCACAGTAAACCGCTCACCGAATGACTTCGAGGAATTAGTGCTTATTCAGGAGAACAATGGACTAACCCGCCAGGCTCTCCTAACCTTACCTGTCCACTTGCAGGGGTGCAGTCCAAAGTAATGGGTTAAGATTAAGCCGTAGAACTGGAATGATATATAAAATGAGGGAGGAGACAAGTAATGGCTAATGTAGTTCTTTATGAAGTGAAAGACCAGATTGCTTACATAACACTAAATCGCCCCGAGAAACTGAATGCCATAAACACGGAGATGGTCACTAAGTTAAGTAAAACATGGGATCGCTTCGAACAAGACCCTGATGCTAAGATAGCTATTCTTAGTGGAGTTGGCGAAGCCTTTTGTGGTGGTGCCGACATAACTCCGGGAGCGTTAGAGCCGGGGACTGTTGCTAGGTCATACCCGGTGAATGGCATACAAGTTCTAAAACCTATCATTGGCGCTGTCCATGGATTGGCTATGGGTGCTGGTAATGGTCTGGCGGTTAAGGCTTGCGATTTAACTATCGCTGCCGAGGATGCTCAATTTGGCTTCCCTGAGATAAGAGCCGGTAGAGTGGGAGGTATAATTGAATACCGCCCTTATATGACATTCAAACAAAGTATGGAATTTTATTTATTGGGTGCCTGGTTTGATGCCCAAAAAGCATATGAAGTGGGTCTTGTCAACAAGGTTGTTCCTAGAGCAGAGCTTATGGACACAGCCATTAGCTGGGCTGAAAAGCTAAAGAAATTTGCCCCTTTAAGTTTAAGAATAGTTAAGTACGGAATGTACAAAATAATGGACACTCCGGTTGCACAGGCCGGGAGAGAATTCAAGAAATTTGTACAAACTCAATTTGACAGTGAGGATTTTAAGGAAGGGGCTAGGGCTTTTCAAGAGAAAAGGGAACCAAAATTCAAGGGCAGGTGAGATTTTTACCTTATCAAATGCCTCATCACTGCACGGGCCGGTTCCTCGTTCATCTGGAAAAGCTCCAGCGCTAATACCGCCTCCCATATCATTGGTTGTTCTCGACGGCTACTATCTAAACGAAGCATCTGGCCTGCCCTCCTTCTTGTTTGCTCTATTGTAGCAGTTTCACACTCACTCGCGCCTGCCTTTTTCATGGGGAACTAGCTAGAATGCTGTCAATACTTACTACCTCACATTTCTTTATTTTCCCGCCATTTTTATCAAAATCGCGACATATACCATTATTCCATTCAGCCAAATACAAAAGCGCCAGTTTCAAACGCCTGGCGCTCTATTAATTTCTGGTGGAGACGGGGGGAGTGAATTCCTCACTTAGTTGATGAGTTATCTGTAATATGAAGGAATCCAACAATCCGTCTTGTTGTTACTGCCAGAACTGTGGAACAAAAAAGGAACAATTTTGCCGCTAGGTGAGACTAAAAGCTAATTCAAAGGTTCTACCTATTGTACAGTACCGCTCACCAAAGAAGAGGAAGCCTGGAACTCCCCACCAATTTCCTCTTTAGCATTTCTTCACTTTTTCGCTGACTTTGCCCTTTGTATCTGCCTCTCACCTTTGCCATTTTGCCTTCAATTCCCGTATGATATAGGATATAAGCGGATGGCTAAGTGCCTGATAGGCCTCCAATCGGTTTTATTTGGTGGTAAAATGTGTGAAGGTATTATGAAACGATTAGCATTGCTAATAGCTGTTGGACTGTGCCTCCAACTCGTCTTCTCTAGCTCAGTACAATCAGCGCCGGAAGACTCTACTCAAGTCAAGGAGTTAAATTTCGTTTTTCTTCACGGTGCTGGTGGCACTTCCTGTTCTTCGCAGCTTCTGGATGATTCCATCATGGAGCAACTACCGTGGTATATCCTTGGCTACGAGCAAGCCAATCCCGGCACCAAAATTCGGGTTAATACATTGACAAGGTGTTATCCGGACGATGTAGATATTGATACTTGGGCTAATAACATCGCTGACAGCATTGATAAGCATTTCCATGACAAGAAGAATCTAATCTTAATTGGGCACAGTATGGGAGGTAAATCAGCCCTCTATGCAGTAGCACAGAATTCCGGTGGTTTAGCTGACAAGGTGGCACTGGTGGTGACTATCAATAGTCCAATTAAGAGTATGTATAGGTATTATATTGCCGGAGGTGGCTCTGTATCGGATTATTGGCGAACCCGATGGTTAATACCGGACCGAGGGATTTTTGATTCTGTAGCCTACTACGATAGTTCTCAAGATGGGAGTTGGGTAGGTGGCAATAAACACTGGTTGGCTTTTATATCGGGTGAAGCTGCACCGCTTAGTCAGCAATTTGATATTGGTGGAGTTGACGCTCTGCCCAGAAACATGGATGACGTCATTATACCAATATCAGCTCAATATTCTGATGGGGCTGATGTAGTCTACTATGGAGAGTATTGTCATAACGATTTTGAAGCCTTGGATGAGGTAGCTGAGTTCATGGCGGCTCAAATCCTCCGCTATCTTTTTGGCTGGCGTATAGAATACTCCGTCTTGGACAGGAGTGGTACTTTCGAACATAAAGCTAATTGGCTACTGGGAACAGATTACTGGGATGACGTTGTCGGTGAGGTTCTTGCCAGTAGTGGTCGGCTACAGCATATGAATGAGTCCTATACTGAGTGGCAGGAGTGGGAGGATGTGGTTGGCGAGTACCCTTCTGAGGGCAAGCGGAGTAGTTACCGAGTTAGTCGGGTGAGCTCGTTCCCGCTTCTTACGAGCATTCAGGCATCACACTGGTTAAGTCCTGATAATCCTGAAGATTGTCGGCTCTACTTACGAACCAGAGCTGCTCCCAGAAGTCGTGTCCAGGTAGATTGGAGTATTTGTCAGCAGGGGTTACTGCCTGTGGGAATTGAGCGTGGCCGTTATGAAGTTGAAATAGTCAGAGGCACACCCCTGACCAACATTACACGCGTGTCATGGGTAACCGATGACCCCCGTGATTTGAGGTTGCGAATATGCTCGCAAGCAGAAAGCCCCTTCCGGTGGTTCAAAGCTGAATGGAGAATCTACTCTAAAGAAAGCCGACAAAGGAAAGTTATTGACGAAATTCCTGGGCAGGCATTGTTGGGAGCTAATTTGGACAGTTAACAATCTATTACTGGCTGGTTGCAGAGCCATATTGCCCTGCCTGACGACGACTCTGTGTGGCTGCATTCTGTAAAACCAACCCGGGAAATGCCAGCAATATTCCGACAAACCATTGTTGTGTGAAAATCATTATCAGAATACCACCAATGGTGAAGATTAAACCAACACTCCACCCGGTCCAGCTGGCAATGCGCGTTACCCGTTCATAGTTGCCAGTGGCTTTCCATAGGAGTGCCCGCAAAATCCTGCCCCCATCTAGAGGAAAACCGGGTATAAAGTGGAACAAAGCCAGCATAAAAAAAATAAATGCCAGCCACTGGACGAGCACATCAATTATGATGTTGCCACCGTGTGCCATTATCAGATAAACCACGTAAAATATTCCGGCTATTATCAGATTGGACAACAGCCCAACCACGGCCAATAACAGCTCAAGAATGGGGAAGGTAGCCTCTTTGGCTATCTGAGGCACTCCCCCAAAGACAAACAAAGTAACACTCTCCACCGGGATACCTTTACTGGTAGCTATGAAACTGAGGACAAGTTCGCGAATAGTTAGGGTTATGAAAAAAAGCAAGCTGGCGGCTACCCCAAGCATTATCCTCTGCCATAAAGGATAAGCCGTTGAGAACTGGGTCACCACGGCGGCTGTTATCAAGATAATAGCTGCAAACCAGGTGTAATGTAATCGTATGCGAACCCCTAAAATCCGACCCAGATTAGGGGCACTTCCCATTTTTTCCTCACTCATAGTATTAAGCATTTTGAGTAGGTAGCTTGTTTTTGTCAAGCCCCCTCAATTTTACAGCATAGCTGATGCTTACCGCTAATATGTCTAAACAAATAATATAAAGACCCTTTCTAAACAGGCTGATATGGCATTATTTGGCGGTGATTAGGCTCCGTACAAATGGCATGCTACCAGATGCTCGCCCCCAATGTCCTTAAGGTTCGGCTCTTCCTGGTGGCAAACTGGTAACACCCGATGGCAGCGAGTGTGGAAGCGGCACCCTGGTGGTGGGTTTAATGGGGAAGGAACGCTACCCGGAAGCAGAATTCTGGTCTTCTTTTTTTGTCTTATATCGGGGATAGCTGATAATAGAGCTTCGGTATATGGATGAAGGGGATTTTGAAAAATCTCATCCTTGGTGGCAAGCTCAACAATTTTGCCCAGATACATTATGGCAACCCGATGGGAGACGTGTCTTATCACCGATAAATCGTGGGCAATGAATAGATATGCCAGACCGAATTCCTCCCGCAGGTCCAGCATTAGATTTAAGATTTGAGCCTGGATAGAAACATCTAGCGCACTTACCGGCTCATCAGCGATAATGAGTTTGGGATTCAGAGTGAGAGCCCGACCAATACCGATGCGTTGCCTCTGCCCACTGCTAAACTCATGAGGGTAGCGTAGGGCGTGTTGCGCTTCTAAGCCCACCCGTTCCAGTATCTCCGTTACCCTTTGTTCCCGCTCTTTGTCATCTTTCATACCGTGGATGAGTAGAGCTTCACCTATGGATTGACCGACAGTCATCCTCGGGTCAAGGAAGGACTGAGGGTCCTGAAAAATCATCTGCATTTCCTTTCGTAATTCTCTCAATCCCCTCTTGTTTAGCCTGGTGATATCGGTGCTTCGGTAAATAATCTCCCCCTCGGTCGGCTCCTCCAATCTCAATATTACCCTGCCCAGTGTGGACTTGCCACACCCTGATTCACCCACCAACCCCAGAGCCTCTCCTTCTTCGATATAGAAAGACACACCATCTACTGCCTTTACATCACCAAGGTGTTGAGAAAGCAGTCCCCCGGTAACCGGATAGTATTTCTTCAAGTTCTTTACTTCCAGTAGCTTATGGTTCATCATCATAGCCCTTTAACCACTTTCATGAGAATAAAGGTGGCAGAAAACGGTGTGCTCTCCGTCAACAATGACCGGCGGTGGCTCTTTCTGGCTGCAGATAGCCAGTGCTTTATCACAGCGGGGATGAAAAAGACAGCCGCCAGGGGGGTCAATAAGACTGGGGACAATTCCAGGTATGGACTCCAACCTGTCCTTGGCTTGTGTCATGTCAGGTAAACACCTAATCAAACCAGCGGTGTAAGGATGCTTTGGATTGTTCAGTAGTTCAGCCACTGTAGCTGTTTCCGCCAGTTTACCAGCGTACATGACTACCATCCTGTCTCCAATTTCGGAAACTACCCCCAGTTCGTGAGTTATGAAAAGGAGAGACATTTGTCGGGTCTCCTTCAACTGCTGAAAAAGGTCTAAGATTTGGGCTTTGATAGTTACATCGACCGCCGTGGTTGGCTCATCAGCAATAAGGATTTGCGGGTCACAGGACAGACTCATAGCTATCATGGCTCTTTGCTTCATCCCGCCGGATAACTGGTGAGGGTAGTAGTCGGCTGCTTCTTCTGGCGATGGTATGCCTACCTCCTCCAGCAAGCTCACCGTTCTTGCCTTTGCCTCACGGTTGTTCGCCCCCGAGTGGAGCTTTATTTGTTCTGCTATTTGGTCACCTATGGTAAATACTGGGTTCAGAGCCGATTGCGCATCCTGAAAAATCATAGCAATTTCTTTACCTCTAATCTGTCTTACCTGCTCACGGGGGCATTCCAGCAGATTTAAGTCGGCGTAGTATATCTCGCCACCAACTATCCTGCCCGGTGGGGTATCAATCAAACCCAGAATTGAGAGTGCAGTTACCGTTTTGCCGCAGCCAGATTCACCTACCAGACACAGGCATTCGCTTTTCAGAAGGTCAAAATCGATACCATCCACTGCCTTGACAATGCCGCGCCTCGTGAAAAAGTAGGTCTTTAGATTTTTGACTCTTAAGATTGTTTTTTCCATATCAAACAGCGCTCCTGGGGTCAAAGGCATCCCTGAGCCCATCACCCATGAAGTTAAAGGCAAGGACGGTGAGGAAAAGCATAATCCCCGGGGCTACGGCTACCCACCAGGCGGTGTCCAGATTTTGTTGCCCAGCTCTTAGCACCATCCCCCAGCTGGTTACTGAGGGGTCACCTAAACCGATAAAGCTCAAGGCGGCTTCAGCTAGAATGACCCCCGGAATGGATAAGGTAGCTATTACAATGATGAGGCTGATGACATTAGGCACAAGGTGAGCCAGGATAATTCGGCTATCACTTGCCCCCAGGGCTTTGGAAGCCATAACAAACTCTCGTGTCCTCAGGGAGAGAGTTTCGCTCCTAATCAATCGGGCAGTGCCAGTCCAGCCGGTAAGACCGATTACCAAAACGATTATGAATAGCTTGGCACCGAAGATATAGACAATGAGCACCAACAGGATGAAGAAGGGGAAGGTCATCATAATATCGGTGAATCTCATCAGGGCATTGTCCACCCAGCCGCCTAAATAGGCAGATATGGTGCCAATAAGTGTTCCCATGGCTACAGCTATGCCAGTGGCAAATAGGCCGACCAGCAAAGAGATTCTGGCACCAGAAATTATCATTGCCAGCAAATCCCTGCCCTTGTTATCGGTGCCCAGCGGGTGTTGTCTCATCCCGGTGATTGATTTGGTAGTAAACTGCTGTGTTTCAGGGTTATAGACTGATTCCTCGATGGTGAAACCCTGTGGTGGCACGTTTTTCTCCTCAAAGTTGGCTGCCGTCGGGTCAGCGGTGAGAAAAGGGCCAATTAAAGCCAGCAGGATTAGAAACAGAATAAAGGCCAACCCTGCCACCGCCAGCCGGTTCCTTCTGGCTCTCACCCAGTAGTATTGTATCAGCCGACGGCTGGCGTAAAGGGGCGGGACTCCATATAGGACGGCTATCGTGCCCAGGGCAATATAAAGGTAGACCAAGGGGCTAAAAATTTTCTCCACTACAAAAATATCTAATAACGCAGTCAAACCCAGACAAGCAGACAGCAGTATAAGCACCAGCTTCCTGATACCGCCGACCTTCCGGGCTATGTGCTTACTCTCCAATCGGTCAGTCATATCTTATCCTCGGGTCAAGGTAGGTATAGGTAATATCGGTAATGAGGTTAATCATCAATATTAGGAAAGCCGAGATAAGGGTTACAGTCACTACTACGGCGTAATCGTCGGCAAAGATAGCATTGAAGGATATTCGGCCTAAGCCTGGAATACCAAAGATAATCTCGGTGAGGTAGGCACCGCCAAAGACAATGCTGCCCAAATCAAACATTATGATGGTAATCAAGGGTAGGAGGGCGTTTCTGAAGACGTGTTTGCCGATGACCGTCCTTTCTGGCAAGCCTTTGGCTCTTGCCGTCCTGACGAACTCCTTTCTTAAATTATCCAGCATAGCTGACCTGGTATATCTGGTATAGCCAGCCAGCATCCCGGTACCAAGGGTAATCACCGGCAAGATTAGTTGCTTGAGATTGGCCAGGGAAAAGAGGGGTATGCTGGTATCGTAATAGGTCTTAAACAGCCCTAGCTGCACCGAAAAGAGCAGAATAAGCATCACGCCCAGCCAGAAATTAGGAATGGATATGCCAATGAAGGAGAGAAAGGTGGCTATGTAATCGGTCTTGCTATATTGCCTGACAGCAGAATAAATGCCAATCAAGATACCCAGCAAAGCAGCAAAGACGGAGCTTAATACTATTAGCTGGAAGGAATAAATCCAGTGGGTCTTAATTAGCTCCGTCACCGGCATTGAGGTGCTGAAAGACCAGCCCCAATCGCCGCGGGCTAGATTGCCCACATAATTTATGTATTGCTCATATATTGGCTTATCCAGACCATGTCTCGCCTCTATGGCGGCCACTACCTGAGATACATCCTGCCCCCGGGCGGCCACATTAGCCAGATATTTATCGGCTGGTGAACTTGGTCCAACCCTGACCAGAACGAAGGTAATGGTTAATATTCCGAAGGCGATGATTACCGCATAGAATAGCCGTTTGATGATGTAATCTCTAAGCCAGCTCTTTTTCATCGGCATTACCAAAGAGCCTAAAACTTGGGGTAAGCAAAGCTGCCTGGAAAGTGTCTAGAATCTATACCACGAAGTTATCCTCAAACAGGTTGCTTAGGCAAAGGTTACTCGAAGTACCACATATGATAGTTATACCCCATATTTATGCCCGGTTCTATCCCTTTAACATTTTTTTGGAAGCCAGCGTTTGCCAGTTGAAAAGCTAAGAAGTTCACCGGTTGCTCTTCGGAAATAAGCCGGGATAGCTCAGCATATAATTCTTTCCTGGCCTTTTCGTCAAGCGCTTCCTTCGACTTTATCCTTTGGAACAATTCATCAGTCTGGGTATTGAAATAGCCCCAGAAGTTCAAGCCTCCCTTGGTAGCATAAAAGACATCCGACCCTGAAGGTGAAAGTGGGTTCGTGCTGAAGCCCATTATCATCAGGTCCCAAGGCTCCTCGCTTACTGCTCCGACACCATTGTTATATCTTGGTTCCTGGTCTGTGCCGGGAACTTTATTCATCAGGTATTTCCGCAACTCGGTTGCCCAGGGAACCAACTTGAGTTCTACCTCGATACCGATAGCCGATAATTCCTGCTTTACCAAGTAGCCCACATTTTCGCGTATCTCGTTACCGGTATTGGTTACTAAAGTTAGCTTTAGGGGCTTACCCCCTTTGTTTATAACTTCAATGCTGCCATCAGCTTTCCTGGTAGCGTAACTGGCCTCAAGGAGCAATTCCTTAGCCTTTTCTTTATCCAGTAGGGGTTTAACTCCGTATTTGGCAAGACCCTTGTCCACATACCAGGGCGAGGGTTTGGGTATGAAGCTGAAAGCAGGCTCGCCGAAGCCATAAAGCACCTGCTCTATCATTAGTTCCTTGCTTATTGCCATAGATAGGGCTTGCCTCACCTCTTTCTGTTTGAACCCTTCCCAGCCATTATCCCTCAAGTTATAAGCCAGTAACACATAGCCGGTAGTAGGCACAGTATAGACATTAATCCATTCTATCTGCTTGAACTTGCCCACTTTGTCAGGGTCAATGCCGGTATAGGTGATATCCCTTGCTTCCAGAGCGCCATGGCATGTAGCTGGAGTGCCAAAAATCTTAATGATATATTGTTCAAAATAAGGAGCTTCGGTATCCTTGCCGAGATAATATTCAGGGTTGCGCTCAACGACAAACTTGTCATTTCTTATCCATTCCACGAACTTATATGGTCCCAGGTTCCCGGTATAGGTCAGATTATTGAATTCTGGAGCCTGGGTAAAGGCTTTGACGTCGCCTTCGTATTTAACGGCAATGTGTTTGGGGTAAGGGGTCAAACCACGCACGGTATATATAAATTCCGGGTCAAGCGTCTGGCGAGTTATGGTAAAGGTAACCTCATTAACCACTTCAGGTGTGACAAACACCGTTTCGCCATCTACCTCTTCCTGCCAATCGCTCTGGTAGGTATAATTGAGCCAGTCGGAGAACATCAAGTCCTTCAGGGTATAAACATAATCTTCAGCGGTAACCTTGGACCCGTCACTCCACTTCAGGTCATCTCTAATAGTCACCGTATAAACCAAACCATCTTCACTTACCTCAACATCTTTAGCGGCGCAACGCAACTGAACACGCCACTCGTTATCATAGGTAGCCAGAGAATCTAGAGCGTGCCCGGCATAGCTAAAGGACGCGCTATCGGCGGCCAGAATCCAGTTCAATGTTTCGGCATCCCCGGCTGATGTTCCTGATATGTAAGTTCCCCCAGCCTCCCTGGCAATGCGGCAGGAGCTGGTGATTAGGGTTACACCGATTAATAAAAAGATGAGGATTCTAAGTTTGCCCACCTATTGCTCCGTTTGCCTTCCAATCGGCTGCAGTTTATACCTTTTAATCGGTATTATAAAGTATTGATGGTCAAACTGCACATTTCCCGGTCCAGGAGCACTTTTGCCGAGGAACAAAACGCTGCTTTAACAGCGCTGGAAGAATGGCGGAATATGCCCCATTTTAAGCGGTCAAATCTTTCCTGGTTCAATAATAGACCCTAAGGCCGTCCTTAACTGTGCGAAAAACTTGAAAGCATTTCTGGAAGAGTGTAATATATTTGGTTGACGGGACTCTTCAAATGGAGTAGTATAAAAGCCGAGGGCAGGCAGTGTATCGGTGCCGGAAGAGGCTTGATATAGGAAATCTCGGGTAAATGTGGAGGGAGTTATGCCGTTTCGTTTAGGGCCATGGGAGATAGGTCTTATCTTGGCAATCATCCTGATTGTCTTTGGGGTAGGCAAACTACCGCAAGTAGGTGGAGCTGTTGGCAAGGGAATGCGAGCTTTTCGTAAGGGACAGGCTGGCGAAGATGAGGAAGAGGAAGAAAAACCCAAAAGGAAGGCTGCCAAGAAAGCGGAAAAGGGTGGAACATAAAGAAGAGGGGAAAATAATATTCACCCAGAAGGTGTAAACGGATTTTGACAGAAGTTAAAGTTGAGGGTGGCAGGAGGCTCTGTTGGTTGTAGAAGCTCTTCAGAGCCTTTTTAGTGGTCGGAAAAGGGTTACTGTCTGCATTCCTGTGGTTTTTGGGTGTGCCTGTCGCTTCTGGGTAAAACCCTAAATTCCTATTCGTCGGGGATAGGAGGTTGGGAGTCAAGACGAGTGTCGGTGAGTAACAGCGATTTGAGCAGTTCAAAAGGGAGAAAAGGCAGTCGCTCCAGTGTGACCAGAAGGACCTTTCTTAAGGTATCAGCCTTAACTGGAGCAGCAGTCGCTGCCAGCCGCATTATAAAATACCCCGAAATCAGCCCCCTCGCCTCTGCCCAGGCAAGCACTGAAGGTGTTATCACCGAGAAATGGATTAATACTTCCTGTCTTAACTGCCCTACCCGCTGTGCTACTCAGGTCAGAGTAGTGAACGGCAAAGCAGTGAAGATATTAGGTAATCCGCTATCCGAGGTCTCTGAAGGAGAAATCTGCCCCCGCGGACATATAGGTCTTCAGGTCTTGTATGACCCGGGTCGAGTCAGTGGCCCGTTGAAGAGAACTAACCCAGTGAAGGGAAGGGGAGTGGACCCTGATTGGATTCCCATCTCTTGGAGTCAAGCCTTGGGTGAGGTCAGTGCCCGCTTAAAATCGCTCAGAGACAAAGCTCAACCGCACAAGCTGTTACTGCTTCACGGACTGAATACCATCAGCAATGAAGATATGATTCACCGCTTTGCTGATGCCTATGGAACCCCCAATGTCATTTCAGGAGACGCCCTCGAAAATGAGGCTGAGAAGTCAGGCAGATGGATGGCGGATGGCAATTATAGCCATGTTGCCTATGACTTTGGTCAGACCAATTATCTACTGTCCTTCGGTGCCAGCATTATAGAGTCTGAAAAACCGCTTGCCCGAAATTTGAGGATGTGGGGCAAGATACGGCGTGAAAGGCCGACCCGGGCAAAGGTGGTAGTAATTGACCCTCGCTATTCAGTTACTGCTGCCAAAGCCGACCAGTGGATACCTATCAATCCTGGTACTGATGGCGCCTTGGCTATGGCGATAGCCAACGTAATAATAAGTGAAGGGCTCTACGATGCCGAATTTGTCAGGAATTGGACGAGTGGATTTGATGAGTATAAAGAGCTGGCACTAAATTACTATAGCCCGGAAAAGATGGCAACAGTAACCGGCATCGACGCCGATATTACCCGGCAAATAGCCAGAGAATTCGCCCAAACCAAACCGGCGATTGCCTGGATAGGAAGAGGAGTCGCTGGTTGGCCTAACGGGTCTTACAATAGCTATGCCATATTCTGCCTTAATGCCCTTGTCGGCAGTATTGATGCTCCGGGTGGGGTAATATATCAGGAAGACCCGAAGTATAGGGATATGCCAGAACCAGTCGAGGATGATGCAGCCAAGGGGGGTAAAGCCAAGCCAAGGCTAGATTTCCGGAAGACAAGCCTGTTCCCGTCTGCGGAAGTGGTTACAAATCAGGTGGCAGATTCTATATTGAATGGTGACCCATATTCAGTAGAGATGGCGATAGGCTTTAACAGTAACTTTAATATGTCTGCCCCTGGAACGTGGCGATGGGATGAGGCTCTTAAAAAGGTGCCTTATTATGTCCACATTGCGCCGTTTATCAGTGAAATGGCGGAGTATGCTGACATAATACTACCGGCGTCCACCTTTCTTGAAGAATGGGCTTACGACCATTCGCCACCCGGCTCGGGCTTCGCTGAGGCAAAGCTCAAGCAGCCGGTAGTAGAGCCTCTACACGATACCAGAGGCATAACGGATATAATCTTTGAGATAGCCGGGAGGTTGGGGGGAACAGCAGCCCAATCTTTTGACGGTATTGGCGGCGATGCTCAAGGCTTTGTCAGATACCGAACCGGGACCATTGTGCCTTGGCAAGAGTTCCGTGAGAAGGGCATTTGGGTAGGACCGGCTTACCAGTATCACAAATATGACCACATATTCAACACACCCTCCAAGAAATTTGAATTCTACTCGGGTAACCTGGAAAAAGCGCTCAAAAAGACGGGGCAGGTTGGTGGTAGGCTGGCTTGCTTGCCCCATTATAAGGAGGCTGAATTCCTCGGTGATAGGGGAGGTTATCCTCTTGTGTTATCGACCTACCAGCCGTTGCTAAATATAGAGAATGGAAACCAGAATTATCCCTGGGCTCAAGAGATATTCCTGGTGATGCATGGTGTTGGTTGGACCAACTTCGTCGAGATAAACAGCCAGACAGCCCGTTTCTTAGGAATTAGAGACAGGGATACAGTGTGGGTAGAGTCTCCATTCAACCGAATCAAGGTAAGGGCCAGGGTAATTGAAGGGATTCACCCACAGGTTGTCAGCATAGCTTATGGACAGGGACACTATGCGGATGGTAGGTGGCAGAAGGGCATAGGCGTGAACCCGAATGAAATTATCGGTGTGAGCTATGACCAGTTGAGTGGTCAGTCGTCCCTTTTTAACACCAGGGTCAAAGTTTACAGGGCGTGAGGTAGTAAATGGCAAAATGGGGAATGGTAATTGACCTGGACAAGTGTGCAGGCTGCCAGGCTTGCACTGTTGCCTGTAAAGAGGAAAATAGCGTTCCGCACGGCTCGCCTCAAGAGCAAGGACAGAGAAGAGAGATTTACTGGAATAGGGTGATAGCCGTCAGTAAGGGTGAATATCCAACGGTAAGGGTCGAGTTCATACCAATACCCTGCATGCACTGTGAGGATGCCCCATGTGTTACCGTGTGTCCGGCGAAGGCAACCTATCGTCGTGATGATGGCATTGTTATACAGGATTTCCGGCGGTGTATAGGATGTAGGTATTGCATAGTTGCTTGCCCTTATGGAGTCAGAGGTTTTAACTTCAAAGACCAGACAGAAGAAGAGTATCACCGTCCTGACCTGCCCCCCACCCGTGCTGATAGGGGACCCTGGCCATTCCCGCAGCGTATACGAGGTGTGGTTGAGAAGTGCACCTTTTGCTTTCACCGGATAGACCAAGGGCTAAAAGAGGGCAAAAAGATAGGTGTAGATGTGGTGCCAGCTTGCGTGGAAGCCTGCCCGACGAAAGCCAGAACCTTCGGCGATTTGGACGACCCTGATAGCGAGGTATCACGCCTGTTGGCGACCAGAGGGAGCTTCAGACTGAGAGAGGAGTTGAGCACACATCCTAAAGTATATTATCTCCATGGCTAAAGGAATTACCAAATGGATTTGACTTATTCACCAATTGAAGGTAAATCCAGGGGCTACCGCATTATGGTGGCAATTCTCAGTGTTATGGTGGCAGTTATGGCCACCAGCTATCTGGTTGCTTACCTTAATGGTCTCCAGGTGTGGGGTATCAGTAACTCTGTGCCTTGGGGACAGCTTATCACCCTTGATATTTACTTTATAGGACTTAGTGCCGGTGCCATTGTTGTTTCTGGACTGTGTTATGTTTTGAGACGGGAGGAGTATAAACCGATTGGCCGGATAGCCGTTTTTATGGGGCTTTTACTCTTTACTGGCGCTATGGTATGCGTGCTGGTAGACCTGGGCAGACCAGAGAAGTTCTGGCGGCTTTTTATGTATGGCTATCTCAACAATATGACCTCTATGTTTGCTATTAATAGTATCTGGTACGGAGGATATATCCTGCTTATGCTCGTTTATCTATGGCTGGCACTAGAAAATAAGACAAGGTTAGCCATGATAGTAGGCACTATAGATGTTCTTTGGGCGATTGGGGTGCACAGTTTTACTGGAGCGATATTCGGTCTCATTGGCACCAGGGAAATCCTTTTCTCGCCAATAAAACCATTCGAATTTATTGCGGCTGCGCTGACATCCGGAACGGCACTACTGATACTAGTGGTGGTGGTTGCCTTTAAGTTCAGCAAGCGTTACATCGACAAGAAGGTGATACTTTCCCTGGGAAGATTGCTGTCAATTATAATAATCGTTCTCTTTGCTATGGTCTTTTTTGATAAGTTTACTCACATATATTTCCCTCACCGGGCAGGCACAGTGTTTTTGTTCACCGGTCACTACTGGTGGCTTTTCTGGGTTTTCCAGATAGGCATGGGGCTAATTATACCGCTAATAATCCTGTTCCATCCCAAAGCTGGCAAGAGTGTTAAGGGTGTGGTGATAGCTTCAATATCGGTGGTCATTGGTGTATTGGGGGAAAGGGCTGCCCTGGTAATCCCGGGGACAGCTCAGGTTCAGCAGCTTTACCCTGGGACTATCGAAGGCGTATGGGGGGCAGCCGGCGTCTTTCCCATAACACTCTGGGAGACAGCCCTGGCTTTGGGTATAGTTGCCCTGGTGGCGCTTCTTTTTGTGGTGGGCTTGAAATATCTGGAACTATTACCAACCACTGAGGTTGCTGAAGTGGGTGAAGCTCCAGAAGCTTCGGAAGTGTCAGAAGCTTCTGTCTCTACGGTTGAGGCCGAGGGGTAGTACGGAAATATGGATACGAAATAGGCAGCCTATGAGCGAGTTTAAAGGGATTCGACAGGATAAGCCAGAGGCATACGTCAGTGGGTCTGAAGGTAAAGTCAGCCGGCGTGAACTACTAAAAATGGTTTCACCCTTCGGCAAGGTGACACTGGATAGTTCAAAGTGCACCGGTTGCGGTCTCTGCGCTCTTGATTGTCCTACCCGGGCACTAACTGTTTCGTCAAGCGGAGAGGATGATGTCTATCAACTGCTCTTCAAGTATGGTCTCTGTGTTGCCTGCGGCCAGTGTGTCGAGGTTTGCCCAGAGCAATGCCTGCACCTGGAGCGTATTTTAGAACTAGATAGGCTTAACAGCCCGGCAACGGTGCTCTTTGAAGATGAAATTGTCAGGTGCTCCGAGTGCGGTAGCCCTATTGCTCCAAGGGCAATGATAAACAGCATAAAGGCAAAAATACCGACAACAGGGCAGTTCCCCTCTTCCCAGTTTGAACTCTGTCCCGCGTGTAAAATCAAGGGCTGGAGATAGGGACAATGGATGTATTACTTAGAGCGGTAGCTATTTTTATAGAAGTGGCCATACTGGCGGCGGTTATGTATGTTTTGTTCACTGGAGTGCGGCTTACTGTTTTTGACCTGGGGCTGGGGTTGAGATATAAGAAGGTTGTAACTATGGCGCTGATACTGGCCGGCTTTATTGTGGTGGTCTTTTTCATTGCCCACCTGACTTCATTTTATCCAGACGTATGAGTTGAGGAGGACAGTTTGGAGTCTTTACGCGAGCTTTTCTGGGTAGGTCAAGAGGTTTACATAACAGAAGTCTTTATGCCAATCATAATAATTGCTGCCGTATTATTCCCTATTATTATTGTTCTTTTCGTCTTTGGCTTTTGGCGGCGCTGTTGGTTGTGGATGGCTGGACAGAAGGAAAATCGCTTTGAAAAGTGGCCTACCAGACTGATAAGCACCCTGGCTGTAGCCATAGCTAATATCAGAATCTTGAGACGGAGCGAACTATACCCTGGCTTGATGCACCTCCTTATTTTTGGGGGAACCGCTCTCCTCTTTTTGGGCAAGATAATCAGACTATTCTCATTCGGTGGGATTACCATTCCTCCGCAAAGCATTTACCTTTATGCCTCTCTAATTGCTGAAATCGGTGCTGTGTTGATTCTTATCGGCGGAGGTATGGCTGTATACCGGAGGTATATCAGGAGACCGTCCCGCCTGGATACTGTGCCTGAGGATACCCTGGTTTTTGTCTGGGCATTTTTGCTCATACTTACCGGCTTTATGATAAAGGGGTTTCGCATTGCCATCAGCGAGGTCGGTCCCCCTGATTGGGCTATGTGGTCGCCGGTGGGCTACCTTGTTTCACACGCCTTTCCCACCTTTATAACCGAGGCTGAAAATGAAATCCTGGTCTGGCATCGCACCTTAATTCATGCCATACCGGCGTTTATCTTTTTGGGCTATATCTGGGTAATCCGTTCCCGCCTGCAGCACCTACTGCTAGCACCACTAAATGTATTTTTCCGTTCGCTGAAGCCAGCAGGGGCATTGACCCCCATAGACCTTGAGACTGCTGAGACATTTGGCGTAGCCAATATTGAGCATTTCACCTGGAAGCAGCTTCTCGACCTCGATGCCTGCACCAGGTGCGGTCGCTGTCAGGATGCCTGTCCTGCCTACTTTAGCGGCAAAGCTCTCAATCCCAAGCAGGTTATACAGGACCTCAAGACCCATCTCTATGAGGTGTATCCGATACCCCTGCTGAGAAAGCCCATAGAGTCCCGACAGGATATGGTCACCGAGGTGATAACAGAAGAGGTAATCTGGGGCTGCACCACCTGCCGTGCTTGCCAAGAAGCGTGCCCGATTTATGTTGAGCATATTGATAAGATAGTAGATATGCGTCGCAACCTGGCAATGGAAAGGAGCCAGTTCCCTGAATCGGTTCAGGAGGCGCTCAAGAGCCTGGGGGCTAGAGGGCACCCGTGGAGAGGAACCACCGCCGCCAGAACCGATTGGGCTGAAGGCTTGGAGGTAAAGGTGCTCTCGGAGAACAGTGATATTGATATACTGTATTGGGTGGGCTGCACAGCGGCTCTTGATGACAGAAATATGAAGGTGAGCGCGGCTACTGCCAAGATTCTACAGGCGGCGGGAATCAATTTCGGAATACTGGGTGCCGAGGAGAGTTGCTGTGGTGACCCAGCCCGGAGGATGGGCGATGAATACCTGTTTCAAACCCTCTGTGAGAAGAATATTGAGCTCCTTAAGGGCTATAATGTTAAAAAGATATTAACCACCTGCCCCCATTGCTTTAATAGTCTCAAGAATGAATATCCACAATTCGGTGGCAACTTTGAGGTTATCCACCACACCCAGTTCATCGCCGATTTGATTAGTGATGGCAAGCTAAAACTTGGCGGATTAGATGGCAACAAGGTGGCAGCTTATCACGATTCCTGCTATCTGGGGCGTTACAACGATATTTATCAGCCACCTAGAGATATCCTGAAGGCTATTGGCGGTATAAAGAAGGTGGAGCTGGCTCGCTCTGGGCCAACGAGCTTTTGTTGTGGCGGTGGGGGCGGTCATATGTGGATGGAGGAGGCCCCTGACCAGCGGGTTAATGTGAAGCGAACCGAACAGATAATCGAGGCTAAAGTAGACCTCGTGGCCACAGCCTGCCCCTACTGTCTGACAATGCTTGAAGATGGACTGAAGACCAAGGAAGTGGAAGAGTCTATAAAGGCTATGGACCTGAGTGAGTTAGTCGTCCAGGTGCTATAGAAAAAGGCGCAGAAAAGTCAGAGGTTTAGCTTCTCTACTCTCACCATACTCGAATCACCTCTTTAATTCATAATCCCGTTACACTGGGTTCACTACCGTTCATTAGCTTGGGTTTTTGAATCAGCCTTCACCCAATGGTATAATTTAATTAGGGTTATGGCGATAAAGACAGTAGCTACCAACCGTAAGGCTTACCACAATTATCATATGCAGGATAGTGTGGAAGCTGGGATTGTGCTTACTGGCTCGGAGATAAAGTCAATCCGGGCCGGGAGAGTGAGTTTGGGTGATGCCTATGTTAGGCCTGAGGGTGGGGAATTATGGTTGCTGAACGCACATATTGCCCGCTATGAGGCAGGTAGCTATTTAAGCCACGAGCCAATGCGGCCTCGAAAGCTCTTACTGCACCATAAGGAGATTAATGCTCTCACCGGCAAGGTGGCGGAAAAGGGTTTTACTCTGCTTCCGCTTAGGCTGTATATTAAAGATAGCCTGGCTAAGGTTGAGGTGGCACTAGCCAAGGGTAAGAGATTATATGACAAGCGTGATTCCATAATGCGCCGTGAGGCAGAAAGGGAGATGGGGCGAGCCATAAAAAGCCGCAAATCTAAAAGTGTAGTTTAAGAGAGCTATCTGTAGCCAATGGGGGCGCGTGGGTTCGACAGGGGAGGTATGCTACAGGATTGCAAGCTGAGGTGCCACTACCCTCATAAAACAAGTGGCAAAAAAATAACTGGCGAAGAACCAGTATTAGTTGCTGCCTAATTAAATAGGCGGCACATCCAGCCTGACCTTGCCTCAATGGGTCGGGATTGGGTGCCGAAAAGTTGAGGTGCCATCGCCCGGACGTCGATAAGGGTGGTGAAAGAATTATCGACTGGCCTGGCTAAACTCGGTCAGCAGAGGCTAGCCAGGTAAGATAAAAGAGCTGACTAAGCTTGTAGCATATCCTGGGTAGCTTCTCTTGGACGGGGAGTTCGACTCTCCCCCGCCTCCACCAAGCTCTCCCCCGCCTGCTTGTGCCTGATCAGCCTGATGGGAGAATACTTTAAAAGGCTCTCCCTCAGCTTGGCAGGGTCGGCGTTAATATAACGGTCATTGACACCGGGTATTTTGTCACGGGCCAGACGCATTGCTAAAAACTCGTCTCCACTTGCTTCCCTAACCAGTGTACAGAAGCTACGCCGAAGGTCATGCCCTAGATATTTTATACCAGCTCGGTCAAAAAACCTTTGGATTAGCTGTGACATACCATCAGCGCCCAACGGTTGTGTCCCACCGGCCCGTATCCTTGTACTGCGGATAACAGGTTCATCGTCTGGTAATTTGCCCGCCAGCTGTTGAAGCAATACCTGTGTTTTGGGGAGGAGGGGTGTGAGTTCTTCGCGCTCCTTGCCCCGGCATAAAATAAGCCCATCGGAGATTGAGCGTACATCGCCCGACGTGATACGCCTTACTTCAATCTGCCGCCAACCGTGGCCAAAAGTTAATTCCCACACCGCCCTCTCAGTGATGGTATCAACAACTGAATCAACCTTACATGACTCTTTCAAGGAAAGCGTTCGGATCGGCTTTTGGGTAACTACTGGTCGTTCCAAGTTGTCAAAAGGATTATCAGGTATCCCGAAAAAGCGTACCGCGTGTTTGTACAGCAGGTTCAAGAGGTCGTGTTGGTTTCGCTTATATCGGCCGGTATCACCCGTGAACTTGTCTACATATTCCATAATGATCTCGGTGTCCAAAGGCAGTGTAGGAAATTGCTTGGCAAAGCGGTAGAGATGTTTCTTATAAGTTTGGAAGGTTCCCTCCTTGATGCCTTTATATTGCTTGTGATGCAGGAGACTATCAACTACATCTTGAGTCAAGACGGAGGTGTTAACTTGGGTCGACTGTTCCGTTAAGGGTGGTATGATTATGGGCTGTATTACAACTTCATTTTCTTTAGCTTCTTCTGCCAGTGCCTGCTTTACTACTTTTTTTATTTCCCGACTGGTTATTGCCATTCCCATACCTCCTGTCCTAGTAGACTTTTCCTATGATCATCGATCGCTACCCTGTATCGGATTCAAAATCATCGGGATTTATCTCCATAATGGCATCCTCTCTCCTAACATAGGAAGGCCTCAGCCAATATTCACTGGTTGCTGCCACCTCATCTGCTTTTCTCCTTCGCACACCATGTACTTCTCGAAGGTGGCGAGCTAGGAGCCACCTTTGGTTGAAGCGACTGTCACATGCTGGGCAAACCCAGATCCTAGTCGGCAGTGAACGTGGAAATGTCATTTGCCAACGCTCCAAGTATAGGTTCGTTGATACTCTACCACATACCGCGACAATTGTCAAGCCCATATCTTAGGATGCTCACCTAACCTGTCCCCTGAAATACTAGTCCACTGAAAGGTTCGAGACCTATACGGTAGACCGATGGTGTCAATAGATAGAACCAAAGACATGGTTTTCAGAGCAGCGTTTACCTTTACTTAACCGTTCCTTTTTAGTGATATTGACAAGTCCCCGGTAGAAAACTAAACTGAAGTCCCAACATGTGAAATAGCCTGAAAACATATAGGTTTAGGTGTGTAGTGATGAAAGAAGGGCACTGGAACCGCTGAATTACCCAGCAATTCCGGTACCCTTTTCACATCCTGTCCAAATGCCTTACCTCCCAATATACTAGAAGGCGGAGATGGAAAGGTTATTTTATAATATTGAGTTTTGAATTTACACTTTTATTAACATTTTGTCAAAACCCGAAAAAAGGAACGATTTAATCCCCGAATTAACACTCCGCTAGAAAGTGCAATTAGTGGATGCTATTGACATTATGGGAAGGGATAGCTTATTGTTCATACCAAAAAGGAGGTAAAACTAATGCAAGCCTATTGCGTGAAGTGCCGAGCCAAGAAGGAGATGAAAGACGCCAAGTCTATCACCATGAAGAATGGGAAGCCGGCTACTCAGGGTGTATGTCCCACATGTGGGACAAAGATGTTCAGAATCGGAAAAGCATAACAGATATTACACCTTCGGGAATAATACGGGCTGGATATTTCCACAAAGGTAATGTCCGGCCCATTTTTATTACCTAAATATTCATTTTCGAGCCTTTATTATTCACAAGAAATGATCATTTATTGTTTGTCGAGGACTTTATATCGCCTTAAGGGGGGAAGAGGACCAAACTTTTGATTGTATAGCGCCATGATATGTTCAGCAGCTAACAGTTTTAATCGCAATTCCTTCAGTTCTCTCAACTTTTCGTCATGTTTCTCGTCCCAACATTTAGTTGCCTGACCAATCATAAGATGTATAATGGTAGTTCTTGGCTTTTTATGTGCTTCACGGAACGCTAGCACTAAGATGTCATCCTCGACACTTATGCGCACCATAGCTGCCCGGTTCTTATCAGGCACCTGATAGACATATCCTGGCTCTTTTAACAGGTCCGTGATTGTGATTATTTGCTTTTTCATGATAACCTCCTGTGCGTCTGGACACCGCCTGTACTTTTTTCACCCATCAAGAGGCTATTATTTTACCAGTAAGTGCACCAAATTACCAATAAAGCGTATGTTGTGTGACATATTTGCTTCTTAAGTTACCAGAATTTATCAGTGGCGGGATGTAAATTGGACAAAAGTTGCCGTTTCGATACCTCAAGGGCCCCTTAACAGCACTTTGTAACGCGAAAGAGACGCCAAATTAAAAGGTCTAACATTGGTAGAAAAGGGGCTTTCCAGCCCCCGGGGAGCCCTTGCCGGGCGTTTTTCAAGCCCTTTCATTAAAAAAATGCTATTGCAGGGACCTGTAACTGCACGAAACAAGACATTAGTGACATGTCAGGGATCTCAGCCAGTGGTTCCATAATGACACTCAGTGCCCTATAATAGCCTTAACGGTCAACCCGACGGTCAACATTATGCTCAAGGAGGCCTTTATGAATATGGGAAAAAGCAATATAGACAAACAAAAGTATGTATATCGTATTGAAAGACGCAAGGAGGCGACTAAAGTAAGGATAGGTAGCGCAGATTTGACAATTCTTAAGGTATATAAGGAACGCTACAACATATCTATGACGGCAGTACTTCATGAAATGATCGGCACTGCCGCTAAGTGTTGGGAAGAGAAACATGAATTCATTATCGGTGAATTACGCCAAAATCTGGCGCAATTAGAAGGTATTGCCTTTGCATACTTAAAAAAATATGGCCGTCTGGACAAAAAATTAGTCGAGAAAACCTCTGAACAAACTTAACGAGCAAGAAATGATGGGTTTATTATTTTACTCTTTGCAACCAGCGCCTTCTTTGCTGCCGCTACCAGCGGTCTGTCGAGAAGAACCCTAAAATGGGTATCAGCCTCGTGCTCACTTCGGCTTCACTTCATAAACCATACCCTATCAGTATGCAGGAATGTCACATTATATGTTGCAGGTGCGACCCCGAGGGGATTCGAACCCACGACCTCCATTGTGTGGTTTTAATGTGTTTGCATGCGATGAGCTTCAATTAGTACGTTTATAAATAGCTTTTATGGTGGTATGAACCGTCGCTTACTCTCGACCTCATTCTAAAGATCTAACCATAACAACTCAGGTCACGGATCAGGATGAATTTTTCTGCTTCCTAGGTTTTGTATTACTCTTTGGATACACAGCTGGACTAATTCCTAATGCTGGATCTTGATCATAAGCCTTTTTCTCTTCAGCTTTAGATACCCTTTCATAAGCCTCTGTTAGTTTTTCTACATGTACACTGAAGGATTTATAATCAGATATATCATAGTCTGCTTCATTTTGAGTTTTTGATGACTTATTTCTCTCTTCATCTCGAGGTTCACCAAGTTTATCCACTGCTTCTCGTAAGGACTCAGGCCTGAGGCCAAGATAAACGGCTGTAGTTTGCAGGTTCTCATGGCCTAACAATGCGGAAACCACAGTCAAAGGCACTCCCCTCTCTAAAAGCTGCTCAGCGAAATAGTGGCGGAAAGAATGCGGGTGCAGTTTTAGGCCCGCCTTTTGACTCCAGGTAGATACTTTGTCGGTGATGGATCTTTCAGTCAGGCCAAAGACACTATCGGTCAGTTTCATATCCCTGATATACTCAGATAGGTCGTTAACTAGAAAACTCACCAGCGGGACGGTACGGTCCTTGCCACCTTTGCCTTTACGAACGATGACCACCTTTTGTTTAATATAGATATCTCTAACGATTAAATGGGCGAGTTCACTACGTCTGAGTCCGGTCATAGTGGCAAACCTGATAAGCAGAATATCTCTTACTACCGTCCGCTTGTGGGTATTTTTATTACGTATAACATCAATCAAATGCTCGATTTCACTCGGCTCGACATATTGAGGGAGGGATTTGGGTTTCGTCGGTCTGATATCCAGGCTTTCTCCGTACCATTCCATGAATCCACGTATCATACCTGCATATCGTACCAGTGTTGCCTGGGCATGGTTGGTATATCGAGTGAGGAACTGCGTTGCTAGTTCTACCGATGGTGGAAACTCACCTAGAAATTGCCGGAATTTATCAAGGATGAGTGTATACTGGTCGAACTGTCCATGTGTCAGTCTAACCTTGAGGTGATCATAATAGAGCACAAAAAGTTCGTGGTTTGTCTTGCGCTTCAGGGAAAGTCGGCGTTTAGCTTTATCGTCCAATAGCACCTCGAGTAATTCTCTGACGCTTAATTCTTCGATTATTAAATCTAATGGTGGAGCTGAGGGGACTCGAACCCCTGACTTCCTCCGTGCAAAGGAGGCACTCTCCCAACTGAGCTACAGCCCCATCTGTAAAAATATTATAACAGCAAAGGGGCTCATTCACAATTCGCCTCGATAGCTTCAAACACGCAACCCCCACCTACCACCGACACACCCTACCGATGCCAGTAGTCATTAAACTATGGAAGGTTTATAATAGAACGCCACCTTAAGTATTAAGTATAGAAAAGGGGAAAAAGACTGGCTGGAATGACAATCACTCATATCATTACTCTGCTGGGAGCCGGTGTCGTTGCTGGCTTCGCCGGTGGCCTGCTGGGTCTAGGTGGTGCCTTCATTATGACCCCGGTTCAATATATGGTATATGTCAATATGGGTATCCCGACAGATACGGCAATAAAGCTGGCATTCGGCACCAGTCTATTGGTTATTTTACCCACAGCCATCAGCGGCACCTGGAGACACCATAGAAATAGAGCCGTGTGGTGGAAAGCAGCCATTATCATGGGTAGCTGTAGCCTAATAGGTGCCTTGGGTGGCTCTACTATTGCCACTCACCTCCCCGGGGCACCGTTAAAGATAGCCTTTGGCGCTCTAACTCTGGCTGGCGGTATCTGGATGCTCACCAACAGGCTACCGCAAACTGAAGATAAGCCCAAGGACAATCCTTGGTTGTGGGCGGCCTGGGCTCTACCTATAGGTATCATAACTGGCCTCATTGGAATTGGCGGCGGGATACTGGCGATTCCAGTGATGACACTGGCCCTCAGATTCAAGATGCATACTGCCGTAGCTACATCCCTGGCTATGATGATATTAACCAGCACTGGCGGTGTTATCGGCTATCTTAGTCTTATAAACAGTATCGGTGTTACTAATTTACCAGCCTACTGTATAGGCTACATTAATCTACAATCGTGGTTCTTGCTGGCAGTTACCAGTATTGGTATGGCACAAGTTGGGGCTATAACTTCCCACCATCTACCAGCCAAGCAACTAAGGTATATCTTTATCACTATGATGTTCTATCTGGGGCTCAAGATGCTCGGTGTCTTTGACTGGCTGGGTTGGCCAATATAAATAGCGAGGGGATACCTCAAGTTAGACATTAAACAGAAAGGTAATTACATCACCACCCTGGACTATATAGTTCTTCCCCTCCAGCCGGAGAAGCCCTTTCTTCCGAGCTTCGGGCAGGCTACCACACTTCACCAGGTCGTCATAGCTGATTACCTCTGCCCGAATAAAGCCTCTTTCCATATCAGAGTGAATTTTACCAGCGGCTTTAACAGCATCGGTGCCGCTCTGAATAGGCCAGACTTTAACTTCAGCCGAGGCTATAGTGAAAAATGAGATTAACCCCAGTAGTTCGTAGGAGAGTTTGATAATGCGGTCAACCCCGGATTCCCTCATGCCGAACTCAGCGCGTAATGCATCAGCAGCACTATCATCCAATTGAGCCAGCTCCATTTCCAGCTTGCCACAGACGGCAATAAGGCGACATTTTGGCCGGGAATAACGTGAGTTTAGCTCTGTTGCCAAAGATTTTGCCTCAGGTAGCTGGTCTTCTCCGATATTGACCACCAGCAGCAACGGCTTGGCAGTAAGAAACTGGAAGTTAGCCATAGCTCTGGCTTCTTCGGTAGCCAGCGTTAGCTCCCGGCTGGACACATCCTTTTCTAAACCAGCCTTAATCTTCATTAGCAGCTCTTGCTCGCGGAGGAGACCTGGGCGCTCAGGCTGCTTGGCTCCTTTCAAGGATACCCCTATCTTCTCCAGTCTTCTCTCCAGCAACGCCAGGTCAGAAAAGACAAGCTCCAAATCCATGTTGGCTATATCTCGCTCTACATCCAGGTTGCCTTCAACATGGGGTATGCTTTCATCGCTAAAGGCTCGGACTACATGAATAAGGGCATCTACATTGCTAAGTTGGGACAGCAATTGACCACCTATGCCCTTGCCCTTGACTGAAGCACCTATATCAATATAGGTTGTCGAAGCAGGAACTACCCTCTTGGGGTGAAGCATATCGGCTAGCACCTTAAGGCGGGGCTCCGGGACCTTGACTGTCCCAATATGTGGGGCTGAGCCTTCCTGGGTGTATCTTCCTGTATCAGCTTCGCCTCTGGTTAAAGCGTTGAAAATGGTTGTCCGGCCGCTTTTAGCCAGCCCTATAATGCCAATATCAACACTCACTAGCCCATGACCTCATGCCTTTTAATAAGCTGAAGTTATTAATATGCCGACTTTATTATTCCCTTGGCATGCTTAAGGGTGAGCTCTCTTTCCTTTTTAGTTAACTTTTCATTAGCTGCCAAATTCAATAAGGCAAGAAGCGCTTCATGACTGCCGATGTTACCAATCAGCTTGATGGCTTTAGTCCTTAGTTCGACAGAAAGTGTTAAATCAGTGGCAACAGCAACTAGCTTCTTTAGCTCATCAGGTCGTTCTGCCATTTTTATTTCTCCTTTTAGCTCTACACGCTAGGTAGGGCATTCCCCCATATTTTACTCTTTGCGCCAGCATTCTTCAATATCACGAATTGTCTGGTAAGTATTGTCACCAAAGACGGTATCGCTGCCCAAAATTATACAGAATTGACAAGCCAACTCCTCTCAAGTATGATTAGTGCTTGGTCAAGAATTTTGTTAACTACTTGCTCTCCGGCGAAATAGATTGACCTTCAAGGAGATACATCACGGTCAGCGATAGGTTAGAGGAGTTTGCCCCTATATTTTACCCGAAATCACATGCTGTGATCGGGGCTTCAGCCGACCTACGGAAGTTTGGCGGAAGGTTCCTAAGAGTATT
>Ga0307430_1000526_pt1 | contig 32573 bp, 25 predicted proteins | sample SalMarWE160130MG_FD_202159 | JGI IMG/M metagenome (GOLD analysis project Ga0307430, IMG submission 202159) | Salt marsh sediment microbial communities from the Plum Island Ecosystem LTER, Massachusetts, United States - WE1603-130 | ecosystem: Environmental > Aquatic > Marine > Intertidal zone >...
CGTAGATTCAACTCCGAAGTGCAACTTTGAAGGTTGGAATAAGAGGTAAGCTGCAGTAGCATCTATGCTTCTTAGACCAACCAAGTCAAAGGAGCACTGATGAGAACCTACGCGCAGCTTACCCAAGAGCAAAGATACCAGATTTATGCTCTTCTGAAAGCAGGACACAACCAAACGGAGATTGCACACTTTATCAGGGTTCATAAGTCCACGGTCAGCAGAGAGCTTCGACGCAATCGTGGGCTGAAAGGTTATCGACCCAAGCAAGCCCATCAGTTTGCTTTGAACAGACGTAAGAAAGCCAGATATCGCATTGAAGCCTCCACCTGGATCCTGATCGAAGCGTTGATCCGCCAGGAATGGAGCCCGGAGCAAGTATCGGATTGGCTTAAGCAGAACTACTGTCTTCAAATCAGTCATGAGTGGATCTACCAGTACATTCTCATGGATAAACACGCTGGAGGACATCTCCATCGCCACCTACGATGCCAGAAAAAGCGCAGGAAGCGCTACGGGAGCTACGATCGGCGTGGAAAGCTCAAAAACAGGGTGAGTATCGACCAGCGGCCTGCTATCGTGGATGCCCGCCAGCGTCTGGGTGATTGGGAAGTGGATACGATTATCGGAAAAGGACATCGTCATGCGATTGTCTCACTGACCGAGCGGAAGTCTCGTCTGGCCCTCTTGAGAAAGGTCGAGCGCAAGACAGCTCAAGCGGTGGCTGATGCTGTTATCGAACTCATGCAGTCGCTGCCGATCCGAACCTATACGATCACAGCGGATAATGGCAGAGAGTTTGCGGATCATGAGCGGATCGCGAAAGAGTTGAATGCTGATGTCTATTTTGCTCATCCCTACTCATCCTGGGAGCGAGCTACCAACGAAAACATGAATGGTCTCATTCGCCAATACTTTCCGAAGAAACGCAATTTCACCACCATCACTAAGCAAGAAATCGAATTCGTCACGGAGAGACTCAACAACCGACCCAGAAAATGTCTTGGCTTCAAATCACCGAATCAGGTATTCTTCAATCACTCACCCGCTGTTGCACTTGGTAGTTGAATCCAGGAAAGAAAGCTTTTGAACTATATCAAATTAAACAAAAACAATATTGATAGTGAACACATATGCTGTGCTATCTCTGATAAAAAGTGCGCGGACAGTTATCGACTCAAAAAGCAGTGGCTAAAGAATGAGTTTGCTAATGGGTATGTATTTCTGCGGCTTGATGAGCGTGCAAAAGTCTTCATTGAATATGGTCCGGCTGAAACGGCGTGGGTACCGGTGACTGCGCCTAATTACATGATGATTGGATGTTTTTGGGTTTCCGGTAAATATAAAAGGAAAGGGCATGGGAAAGCACTACTGCAGCAGGTCGTTGATGAAGCAAAAGCGCAAGGAAAAGACGGGATCGTAACCGTAGTAGGAACCAAGAAATTTCATTTTATGAGTGATACCAAATGGTTGTTGAAACATGGTTTTGAGATATGTGATAATACCCCGGCAGGTTTCAGCCTCATTTCCATGGATTTTCATAATAACTGCAGCCGACCTGGATTTAACATTTCAGTAAAAAGCGGGGAATGCCCTGAAAAAAAGGGGTATGTTGTTTACTATTCGAATCGTTGTCCATATTCCGAATACCATGTAAAAGAATCGTTGCATGATACTGTTAATAAAAGAAACCTGAAGTTAAAGACAATCAAATTGGAAAGCCTGCAACAAGCTCAATCCGCACCGACACCCGCAACGATTTTCAGTCTGTACTACAACGGAAAATTCATTACAACAGATATTAGTGTTTGTATGGACCAACGATTTGATAAGATAGTAGGAAAGAAAATTTAATCCATTCCCCTTTATACAGATCCCAGACGTGAATCATCCAAATCTTATATTGGAATTGGCAATTCAATCCAGGATGAATACAAAGTGGCTGGAATCCAAACGATGCGTTTGGTGGGATCCAGGCCATTTTTTCTTTCCTAGATTGTCGTTGGCGGGAAAACCGAATCGGACCGATTTGCATTTCCCCCTGGTATGAGGGGTTTATGCACGTTTCGGTTGGTGGTTGCCCTTCTTCTTAGCCACGAAACGTGAGGAAGCTTCGAGATGTGCTGGCGCAGCCCATAGGTCCGCAAACGTTTCCCGCTCGAGGCGTGCAGCTTCTTTCGCCGAACGGTTGACCCCTGCACGAAGGAACTGCTTGATCCGTCGGACGGCATCTGGGTCATGTTTGATGATCTCTTGGGATAGCGCCAAGGCATCCTGGAGTGCTTCCCCATCCGGTGAAAGGCGATTAGCAACACCGGTTTGGTAGGCTTCGGTGGAAGAGAGCACTTTTCCGGCCGTGAGCCATTCGAAGGCGCGTGCATAACCAACGTGGCGAAGCAAACGCAAGCCGCCTCCCCATGCCGGGCAGATGGCCAGACGGATGTGCATCAACCCGATGAAGGAACTCTCGGCCATCACGCGCAAATCGCAGGTTATGGCAACTTCGCTGCCGCCGCCCAGCGCGGCACCTTCGACGGCTGCGATGGTGGGGCAGGGTAGTTCGGTAAGTCTTTCGAGTGTAACCCCCATAGCATCAGCCAGGCGTAATCCATCGTGCCGGCTGGGGAAGTCGTGCAACTCATAAAGGTCACCCCCTGCGCAGAAGGCGATATTTGTGCCTGTGATGATAAGCGCTCTGAGATTTTCTTTCTCATGCGCCATCTCGATGGCTTCTGCGAAAGCATCCATCGCCTCCCAATTGAGTGCATTTCGGACTTCCGGGCGATTAATGGTGAGGACCAGGATGCCTTCTTGTGGTTCGTCTAACAAAATCGGGCCCATAATGCTGTCACTCCTTGACCTTGACGAATTCGACCAGTATACTCTTTCCGAGCCGGGGTGTAGCGCAGCACGGTAGCGCACCGCGTTTGGGACGCGGGGGTCGGCGGTTCAAGTCCGCCCACCCCGACTTGCTTTTTATAACACCATATTGCGTGGAGGTTTCGGTGCGTGGGAGACGAGTTTCCAAGAAAATGCGTAAACTCGATGTCGTTGTGGAAGCTGTTCGATACGATGAAGAGACATCTCGACTAGACCTCGCTCGAGGCTACGAACGCGTTGGGTACATTTGGAGCGATAAAATTTTGTTCGATCGCACGCAGCTTGTCGAACTACTGAAAACCAAGAAGCGTGTAGTTTGTGGTCGTCCTGAGGGAATTCAGGGGGATTTCGAAGTGTACGGGCGTTTACAACTTATGGGGGATGGAGAGCACGGCGTTTTAACTTGTGATGCACCTTCTGGATTAAAGAAGGATAACCTGAGTTTACCCTTGTTCTAATTTCGTCTAAACCAGCCGCTATTTATTGATCTTACGCGCGCGTGTAAATCAATAGGTATGGTGCTACAGCACAATGATGCCATTCAACTTATTGCTGTAAGTCAGTCAGGTGCGATTGGTCATCTCCAATCCGGATCACCGTCGAAGATGTTGTTGATCGTGATTCGAGTGACGGAAAGATCGGCCAATTCCAGGTAGTAGATATCATAATTGCCAAGACGATTGGAAACGAAGAGCACGAGTTTCCCGTCGGGCGAAACCATCGGTGAAGCGTCATGGGCGAGATTGTTCGTGAGGTTTTCGATGATGCCTGTGCTGAGTGTGATCTGGTAAAGCTCAAAATTGCCGCTGGCGTCCGATGCGAAGATGATCTGATCGCCATTGGGATGCCATGTGGGGTATTTTGTTTCTTCGTACCCGTAGGTTAATTGAAAGATGGTTTGGTCCTGCCTATCGATGATATAGATTTCGGTATCCCCAGTGCGGTTGGAAGCGAAGGCCACTAGTGAGCCGTCAGGGGAAAATACCGGATATACATCGTAGGCCAGGTTGTTGGTCAGGCGTTTCACGCTTGAGCCATCAGTGTCCATTGTATAGATTTCGCGGTTGCCATCTCGATCCGATGAAAAAACGATCGACTTGCCGTCCGGACTCCAGTCGGGTGCGTCATCGTTGGAATAATTTCGGGTCAGGTTAATAATAGTGTTTTCGTCCGCGTCCATCAGATAAATATCGCGATCGCCATCGCGTTCGGAGACGAAGACAATCTGACTTCCATCGGGAGACCAGCGTGGATTGAAATCCGATGACTCATTATCTGTAAGCGCTATACGATCGGATCCATCGAACGCTTGACGGTATATCTCCTCTTCGCCGATGTTGCCCGAATGGTAGATGATCTCGCCTGTGCCGCCACCAATGGCAGTAGCTGTGGGGGTGTCTGAGGGATATGATGTAGCTGTTCGCTCCAATGCGGCTGGGTTCGAAAGATCCGTGGGCTCCGGTGTTGAGGTGGCTGATTGGGCAGTTTGAGTCAACGCAGGCCTCAACGCCAGGATGTCTCCTGAAACAACCCCCATCGTACAAGCGAACGTGAAACCCATGGTGATCATGGATAAGAGAAGGATTCGAGATGATTTGGGATGGTCGTTAGCGTTTTTCATCAGATTGTCACATTCAAGATTACGCCTATTCCGGCTGCTGCTTTTTATTTCCATAGGGCAAGGAAAAAGTAAAAGTCGATCCCTGACCAAGTTTCGATGTCACGTCGATTTCACCACCGTGGGCTTGAATGATCTGCCTGGCAATCGACAATCCGAGACCTGATCCCTCAATTGGTCGACCTTTCATACGTTGAGCTCTGTAGAGCTTGTCGAAAATGCAGGGTAAATCCGCAGCGGGAATTCCCTCGCCGTTATCCTGAACGACGCAGATGAATTCTTCATTTTTATCATCCATACTCAGGCTGACGGTGATTTCTCCGCCGGAATCGGTATATTTTATGGCGTTATCGAGTAAGTTAAGCAGAACTTGTTTCAGGCGGGGTCGATCCGCACTCAAATTAGGCAGCCCGGGCGGCATAGTCAGGCTGATGGCCAGTTGGCGTTCCTCGGCGAGATCGGAGACCTGCAGGATCGATTCCTCCAGCAATGCGGCAAGGCATGTGGATTTTCTCTCAAGTGTGAATGAAGGAGATTCGAGCCGGGCAAGCGTAAGCAGATTATCCACAAGCTGGGTGAGGCGTTGTGCTTCATCTCGAATGATGTGTAGAGACGTTCGCCATCCCTCTTTATCTTGGGGCGTCTCACTCATATTCGCAGCATGTCCCTGGATTACGGTTAGCGGGGTTTTCAGTTCGTGGCTGACGTTCTGGATGAAATTACGATAGAAGACTTGCTGGCGTTGCGCGGTTCCCATGTCCTCTAAAAGAACGAGAGAGTTTCCTGTTGACAGCCAGATGGCACGAGCTTGATAGGATAGTCCTTCAACATCAGGTACCTGGCGGAAGATGTTTTGCTCTCGGCTTTGCACATCATTCACGAGCGCTCTGATTTCCAGGCTTTCGATCCATCTGCCAGCCGTTCCGTTTGAAAGTGGTTTACGGAACTTGCGGTATAGAATTGCTGGATAGGGGAAACCGTCGAGAAGATGTTGGAGTCTCGACGACAGTCGTGTGTTGTGAATGAAACTGGCGAACAAGAATGAAAAGATGATGAGTCCAAGGACGATAACGGCAAATTCTAGAGGACCAAAATAGAGAATAATATCAGGCATCGCTTTAATCAGTAGCGTGGATTTCACTTCTTCGGATCGTGAAACGGTTGATACTCATCAGGCTTCGAATTTGTAACCTACCCCGCGTACATTGAGCACGTACCTTGGTGATTTCGGATCGATCTCGATTTTTTGGCGCAAGGACCAGATATGCTTTTCGAGTGTTTTGGTTTCGATATCTCGGTCTTCCGGGATCTCGAAGACGGCTTCAAGCAGGGACGTTTTCCCGATCGGTCGTCCGGCGTTGTTGCTGAGATGCAAGAGCAAATCGTATTCGCGTGGAGTCAAATCCACCGGTTTCCAGGCGTTGTCGATATGAATGGATACCATTCGACGGTGAGAGTCTATCCGAAGGTAGTCGTCGAATATTTGTATCGGAGGTGGCAGGCGAGCTTTTACTCGCGCGAGGAGCTCGCGAATGTCGAAAGGTTTGGTCATGTAGTCGCTTGCACCCAGGACAAAACCAATTTCCAGGTCGCTGATACTATCGCGTACGGTTAGGAAAATGATTGGGACCTGATCTCCCTTGTCGCGAATCTCACGGCAAACGGAAAGCCCGTTGGGTTCCGGCATTTCGATATCGAGGATGATGACGTCCGGATGTTCGCTTTCCCACTTGTATAGCGCTTCATGGCCGTCATTGGCCGTAACCACAAAGTATCCCTCGCGTTCGAGGGCGGGCTGGATGAACGAGATGATATTGGGATTATCATCTGCAATAAGGACTTTTGACTGCACGTTTCGATTATACTCGTTCACTTGAAATTACCACAACCTCCATAGGATCAAGGACACGTTGATGCAGATTGTTATTGACCTTCCCATTTCGATGATCGCTGGTTTTGTCCTCCACTTTTACCGAGAGGACATCTTTTCCAGACGATGTATATCTGATTGAGATGATACCGAACGAAGTTGACAATTCGTTCCCGCACAGGTTACGGGAGAGTTACAGTTCTGGTAACCTTGCGGTAACGAATGATCGACTTCGAAGTGATCGCTGAATCGTATGCCATTCCATAGGATGCGATATTTACGCTCAGGGAAGCAATTCTGGAATTCTGGTCTGGCGTTGGTCAATTTCAACTTTGGAGTTTCAAAAGCGCCTGACCAAACCGGGCACTCACCGTGTGAATTCAAATGATAATGTTACCCAAGTGTCCTCTCTTGACCCGGATTCCGAAATGAGGGTAGAATGCCTACGTATGCGGGCGTCGCCAAGTGGTAAGGCATCAGCCTTCCAAGCTGACATCCACGGGTTCGAATCCCGTCGCCCGCTCTAGCCCTCAGTGAGGGCTTTTTTTTATCCATGGGCAACACATGCGCGATGAGATGCATGTGATGGGAACGAAATCGAAATCGATTCTCAGTATGAGGCTAGTTCGGGCTGGAAGTATTTTTGCAGCATATACAGCGTCTTGCCCTGGTTCGTCTCGTGTGGGGGACTTCTACCCAGGTACCAGGGAGGTTTCCCGGAGAATGTGCGTCCATCTTGAATGCCGACAACAAAGGTGTAATCTGCAGCGATTTCAAGGATTGTCCCGTCAGAGTCGACATTTCCAAATGGAAGAACAAATGTAATCGGACATTTTCCGAGATGCTCGCATATGGTTTCATACGATCCTACAACCTGTCTCTGGATGGCCTCATAGCTGAGTTGTGGCAGATTATAGTGATCGATCGAATGGCTTGCGATCTCCACCCCAATTTCATCCAACTCACGTAGGTAGTCCCATATCTCAGGATTCTGCGGGCCATGAACAATCAAGCCCACAACGAGGGCAAGGTTTCGATCGGTAAACACGTGGATCATTTCCTTAAAATCATTACGAAGCCAATGGGATCCAAGGTCGTCGATCGAGACAATAATGGCGTTTTTAGGGGGACATTGTCCCTGGAGGAGGTATTCGAGAACGCCGCGATAGGTCATGGTTACGAGATCGGAGCGCTGGATTTGATCCGCAAGTTCCTGCATGCGTGAAGCACCGAATGAGGAATGTAGCATCAGAGTCATTGGTGTGGAACAATGCTCGATTTCCAACATTGAGGACATTGCCGGGGAATACAGGTTTGGGTCGAACACGTTCCGCGCAGGAACATCCACTCCCGGCTGTGAGAATTGCACTTCGAAAATATTGGTTGGACTTTGGATAGGATGGATCGCAGCGATTTTGTATGAGTATGTGTTCGTGCTGTAATGGTTGGTACCTTGTAAGACAACGGTCGAAGCATCAAAGATCGGTCTTGATGGTAGCCCGTTGGATGACGCAGCAGGTGTTGGTGGATCGATCTGTTGTGCATCAGTCTTTACGGCGCCAAGCTTGGATGCGAATAATATGATGATAACGATACAACGATTGAGCCATAAACTCTTTTGCTTTGTCACGGTCTCTGATAGAAAATCGGCGGTTGGACGCCGATTTTTCCTCCCATTCGAGTATTGCCATTGTACAGAAATGGTTTTTAGCTGAACCTTACAGTTAGCTATCTATTTCCAAATGGACTGTTTTGCACGAGATGGGTATTCGACCTATGCTTGCTCCGTATGCTCTGTTAAAATGGAAGGGTCAGGGCCCGTAGCTCAGCGGTCAGAGCGGCCGGCTCATAACCGGTTGGTCGCAGGTTCGAATCCTGCCGGGCCCACTATTACAGAGTAACGTTGTCCTCAGGTAGTAAGCACTTCTCGACAACGTATGTCCTTCCTGGATCGATATACAAAAATCATGAAAAGGTAACTACTCGTATTTGCATACCATTGTGTTGAAACGACGGGATTGATCGTTCTTCGAGTCCTTTAATGTCCATTGAGATAGAGGCGTTTTATTTTTCCATCTTGCTTTGTTCAATGATAAATGGAAATTTACATGGGAAGTCTCTAATTCCCGCATTTCAAGCTCGATATTAAAAGAATCAATAAACACCTGATTGTGTCTGGAATCCGTGTGAAATGGAAAAGTCCATTTGATCCCAATCGGACGAATGATAAATTTCTAGCTGACTTATCTAACAGCGGGATACATGCCGGTTCTTTTATAGACTTGCTGCGTTTTGAAATCGAGGTTTACCCAGAGTTCGACGGCTCCGTTGTGACTTGCCAAATCTCAGTAATTGAACTATTACCATACGGTTCCATATGTCAATAATGAATCGGGAATGTGCGGCACAAGGTTGATTACATGGCGCAAATCAAACAGAAAAAAGTAGCTACAAGGCCTTTCATCCTGCATCCCTTTTTTTTTGCAATATATATTGTCCTTGCTCCTTTGGCGGAAAATGTCGATATGGTTGGATTGGGCGTGATTCGCTCACTATTGATTGCGTTTGTCGGCGTCACTTTGCTCTCATTCACCCTGCGCCTTTTACTACGCGATCCGATCAAGGCCGGTTTACTGACAAGCGGGGGCATCGTGTTGTTTGGGACCTATGGCCATGTGTCGAAATTATGGATGGGATCATTTGATATCGGGGATGTCTGGCTTTATGTTCAGCTCGTTATCTGGATTGGATTAGGCGTTGGCTGGATATACTGGGTTTTTCGAAGGATTCGCAATTTCCGTATGTGGAATCGCTACTTTAACATCACTGGCTTTTTTCTGCTCGTATTGCCCATGTTACGTATCGTCTCGTTCATTCACAACACTCCAGATATGTGGGAAAAAGTAAAACCGTATCATTTGCATGTGCTCTCTGAGGCCGGGGTGTTGGAGTTGGCCACCGTAGAAGGATCGACTGAGCCGAAACGTGATATCTATTACATCATCCTGGATGGTTATACGCGCGCTGATGTATTGCAAGCTTTATATGACTATGACAATGAACCCTTTCTCACAGCGTTAGAAGATCGTGGCTTTTACATTGCTACGGAAGGCCATTCCAATTATCCCAACACGGAATATTCTCTGGCATCGTCACTCAATATGGCGCATATTACTGATGCACCAGAAGTGTTGCGCTCGAGCATTGATGTAGATCAGGAGAAAGTGTTGAAAAATGCCGTTGCACTATTAATCAAGCACAATCGCGTTACCGACTTTTTTAAGGATTTAGAATACGAAATCATTGCTTTCGATAGCGGCTTCGATAAATCTTCGATTGCAGTCACGGATTCATTGGCGAAGTCTCCCGACATCATGCGTTTCAACACAGAAGCAGCTTTTGAGTTGATGGTGATGGACACCACACTTGGGAAATTGTACTTCAAGTTGAGGGGGGAAGACTTCGTTCCATTACAATCGTTATTCGATGATCACCGTGGACGAGTACTTTATGCGCTCGAACACGTATCCGATTATGCGGATGATCCCGGCCCTCAGTTTGTCTTCGCTCATATTCTCTCTCCGCACGCTCCATACGTGTTCACTTCCACCGGTGAGCCGCGTCATGGGGTAGATCCCTTTACCCTGCTTGATGACAGGATGGATGCTGAATGGAGCCCGAGTCTGTACCGCGATCAAGTGATCTTTATCAATACCAAAACACTACAGATGGTCGACGAGATTTTGGCAAAGAGCGAACTGGATCCGATTATCATTATCCAGGCGGACCACAGTAGCCGGGCTTGGGTAGATCTCTATCCGCCAGCAGAGATTCATCAGCAAATTCTCTACCCGATTTTTCTTGCACTTTACCTGCCGGATGGGGTAGAGAATGTTCAACCCTATCCGGATATTTCACCTGTCAATATCTTTCGCTTGATTCTCAATCGATACTTCGGCATGGATCTGGATATGTTAATGGAAACGCGCTATTTTTTGGTAAAACGAGATGGTCGCTTGGGTTTTGAAAATGCGTGTATTGCGATTGGGGGTTGTGAGGGCAATGAAGAGGTAGATCATTCATACGATTCTTGATAGGATTGTGTTTGCTCATCTTCCTGGCGATTAGCGTTGGAAGCCGGAAGATATACGGGAATTTCGGCCGTCATTCAGATTTCAAACGATCTAGGATGAGCGGATGCTTGATCTTGTGCGATTGGAAAAGTAAAATCGTTAGGGTATGGATGCAATCTCGATCTATAATACGGGATGAAGGGTTGTAAGTTTAATGAAATTTATTACACGCTTATTTCAAAAAAGTCTCAGTACACCTCCTGATCGTGCCGCCACAGCGCCACTCGATCCTCAAATCACGCCAGGTATTGAGCTTCGCCGGCACGTTGTTGTTGGCGCCGCACATTCCTCCGGGCTCGAACGAAAATCGGATGATGATGCCTTATTAATCATTTCTGGCAGTGCGGACGGGCATGAGGGAATGGTGGATTTTGGTTTATTTTGTGTAGCCGATGGCCTGGGCGGATACGAACATGGTCAGCTTGCCAGCGCGATATCTGTACGGACCGTTGCGCATAAATTGACTCGAGAAGTGTTTCTGCGTCTGTTAGAAAGTGAACCGAACGAAGAAGAGGAAGACGATCTGGAATCATTGGTACGTTCCGCGTTTACCGAAGCGAACGAATTGATTCAGGATCGAGCAGATGGCGGCGCGACCACCTTGACGATCGCCCTCTTGCTTGGCGAATATATGATGATCGGACACGTCGGAGATACGCGTGCGTATGTCATAAATCGGGATGGAATCGAAGTTCTGACTCGCGATCAGTCCCTGGTGCAGAAATTAATTGAGACGGGCACGATAACGGAGGAGGAAGCCGCCGAGAGCCCACACCGCAACGTACTCTGGAATGCGATGGGGCGAACGGAGCAGCTGCAGGTGGATGTGTTTTCACATTCCGTTGAGAACGACAGTTATCTTCTGCTTTGTTCGGACGGTTTGTGGGGAGAAGTTGAAGAAAGGGAGATTCATCGCCTCGTGCTAAACTTTGAACATCCCCAGGCAGCATGCAATGCGCTTGTTCAGGCTGCAACCGAGGCAGGCGGCTCTGATAACATCACGGCCGTCCTGATACAGTTCCCGTCCAAGCAACATCTCTAGTGTTGTGCGACTGATTTGAACACCGTTGTTTATCAAAAATTCATTTAAGATTCGAAAACAATTGAAATGATGAACCGCCGAATGTGGGGGGAACATCCGGCGGTTCTTCTGTTGGCGGGGGATTCTACCGCAAGTGCGAGGGGCACGAAAACGGTAGTGTAGGTTCCCCCAGGATAAGCCCGTATACCGACACAATGAAAAAGAAGGGCTTATCCATATTAATAATATCACAATGAAGGTAATAATAATATTAATACTTCGTGAAGGGTCTGCGATCTCATCCCTCTGGATACCGTTTCCATGCAACCAAGGAAGGATGTGGTTGCCTTTCAGGAATGAGGCCGGCGCTCATAGAATGCGGGGATTACACTGGGTTTCCCATTTTTAGTAACCTGTGCTATGCTACGCGGCGATGGGTAGCGTACGACGAAGCACCTGGAGACAATATCTCATCTATCTGCTGCTCAACGCGGCTGTGTCTGCGTTTGTGGTATTGCTGATCCTCAACCTGTGGGATGGACGCGGGCGTGATGCAGCGGTTAATCCCACACCCACTGTAGACGTCATGGCGCGCCTGGCCAGTGAGGTGCCAACGATAACGGCAACGACTCCACCGTCGCCGACTCCAGTGACCTACATGGTGCGCGCAGGTGACACGCTTACGGATATCGCCCTCTTGTATGAAGTGCCCATTGAAAAATTAATGGATGCCAACGATCTCGACAATCCCGATGCGCTCGAGGCGGGAACAACGTTGATCATACCCGTTGAGGCAGCTCCTCCAGAGACGGATTCGTCTTCACCGGAGGATACCTCACCACTCCAATCCACAGACACACCTTCCCCAGCTAGGGAAGGGCCTAACGTTACGATCACGGGCATCCAGGGTGCGGGGGATATCGAGACCGAGACGGTACGTTTGCAAAATTCGGGTGGTGAAGTATCGATGGCCGGGTGGACACTCGATGATGGCGGTGATAACGTCTATCCATTTCCTGTATTTACTTTCTACACCACGGGTGCGGTGGATGTCCACACCGCGGAAGGCACGGATACGTCCATCGATCTGTATTGGGGATTGGATGATGCGGTCTGGACTCCCGGCACAGTCATTTACCTGCGAGACGCCGACGAAGTCTTGCAATCTACCTTTGTGATTCCCGATTGACCGTTCGACATCTCTTTTCAGCGCATGCCCCTACGCCGTTATCGTATCGCATTTCTATCATCCATCGACTCCTGATGGGATCTCGAGTCGAATTCGGCATTGTCCCATTCAATTCTCCTTGATAAACTTATCCCGGCAGTAATCTTCCTGTATTGAGAGGCTTCCTAATAAAGGCTATGCCACATTTGAAAATCTATCATTTCCATCCGTTCTTGTTTGCAATCTTTCCGGTGCTTTCGTTATTCGAGCATAACATTGAAGAAGTGGCCATTGGTGTCGCAATTCGTCCGTTTTGGATATCGTTAATCGGAATGCTTTTGATCTTCCTGTTCGCTCTTGTGCTACTGAAATCGTGGGACAAGGCCGCGCTGGTTACAAGTTTTCTGTTGGTGATGTTTTTTTCTTATGGCCATGTATACAACGCGATACGATCTATCCCGGAGTATGGGCTTAACCTGGGACGACATCGTTATTTAATCGTCCTGTACGGGCTGGTTATCATCGCAGGTCTATGGTGGATGGTTAAACAGCTTCGTGATCTTCGGCAGATCAATCAATTCTGCAGTTTGATCGGCCTGACTTTATTTATCTTCCCAGGCGTTCAAGTATTGAGTCACGCTCGGAAAGTGTCGATTGCCGAGTCGATCGATGTGGATTATGCAACGCTCGCCGAACCACTGAACATCGCAGAGGAAGAAGATCTGCCGGATATCTATTACATCATCCTGGACACATATACCCGGGGAGATTGCCTGTTGAAGAACTACGACTATGACAATTCGTCTTTTCTGGAAGACCTGCAGGCGATGGGTTTCTACGTTGCAAATCGTAGCCGCTGTAACCATTGTTATACACAGGGTTCACTCGTCTCTTCATTAAATATGAACTACATGAATGCATTGGCCGCCATTCTCGAAGAAAACGATCTCGGGGATGATATCTGGGTACTCCTGAAACACAGCATCGTTCGTGAAAGTCTCGAGCAAATCGGATATCAAACCATCGCATTTGATACAGGCTTTGAATGGAGCCGCCTCAGGGACGCGGATACGTATCTCGCATTCGATAAGGACCCACTTTTTTTTCAGACCATCGATCCCTTTGAGACTTTGTTCATCAAAAGCACCGCGGGTCGGATATGGATTGATTTGCAATATAAATCCATCATGAATGAGAATCGAACACTTTTTGAAGCAGAAAACAGCGTAAATTTTCCTTACGAAGGGTATGCCAAGCGGCAGCTCTTTATCTTGGAGCAGTTGCCGCAATTAGCGACGCTCTCGGGGCCCAAGTTCGTCTTCGCACATTTACTCATCCCGCATGTGCCGCGGGTGTTTACGCCCCAGGGAGAGATTCAGTTGGATCCGGGATATTATTCCGGCGAACTTGACGGACCGGTAGATGATGTATTTGATAAATTGGGCTACGTAAGCGAGATCGAATATATTAATAGTCAAATGCTTGAAATTTTGCCTCAGATTATCGAAAACTCGAGTTTGCCGCCCATCATCGTTCTTCAAGGCGACACAGGCTCACGGCATGATCTTACCGAGATTCTGAATGCCTACTACTTGCGCGGGGAGCATCCTGAAATCCTCTACGAATCGATTTCGCCCGTGAATACCTTCCGCATGATCCTTGATACCTATTTTGGCAGTGGCTACGGATTCTTGGAAGACATCACTTATCACGATGGCGAGTTGATCCCCGAGACATCTCCGGCATGTGTTTGGTAATCTGATGTATGTGATTGGATGAATGAATCCGACCGAAACCGATGTTAAAAAATAAAACGATCATTTTCCATCCATTTATGTTCGCAGCATTCCCCACGCTTGCCTTGTTGGCATACAACGTGGAAGAAGTTACTCTGGCGGTCGCAGCAAGGCCTCTGCTGTACTCTCTTATCGCTGCTGTGATTCTTTTTCTCTTGGCCTACATGTTGTGCAGGAACGCATATCATGCCGGGATGGTGGCTTCTTTGATCCTGATGCTTATTTTTTCCTACGGCCACCTGTATCATGCGATAAAGGAAATCCCGGCGATTGGTCAGGTGATCGGTCGTCACCGCTATGTCTTCTCGGCGTACCTGATATTTGCAGTATGGGCTATTTGGTGGATCCGCAGGGGAAAATGGCACGCGCGCAAAATTACACAGCTCTTGAACATACTTGGCATTGGATTGCTGATTTATCCCTTGTTCCAGATCTTTCGACATGCTCGCTTAACCTCGGAAGTGAACGAAATTGCCTCAACTCTTCTTTCTCAGGAAGAGCCATTGAATGCAGAGTCTTTATCCAACCTTCCGGATATCTACTACATTATTTTGGATACCTATACGCGCGCGGATTCAATGCAATCCTTTTTCAACTTCGATAATGAGCCTTTCTTGGATTCGCTGCGCGAGATGGGTTTCTATGTCGCTGATTGCAGTCGATGCAACTATTGTTACACGCGAGGTTCGCTTGTAACCAGTTTGAATTTATACTACCTGCCTGATTTGGAAGATGCATTGGAACAACAGGGGGTAGAACGCGATCCGCTGCCCTTGATTAAATCCAGCTTGGTTCGCGGTTTGCTGGAAGAGCTTGGCTATCAGACAGTCGCCTTTGAAACGAGTTTTTTCTGGACCACAATCACGGATGCGGATATCTACTTGGGCATCAATCGTCCGTCGATCTTCGACCAAATCGTCACACCTTTCGAGACGATGCTCATTCGGAATTCGGCCGGATTAATCTGGGTGGACTATCAACTTCGTGCTGAACAAGACTACAAGCAGTCGTTCTACGACCCGCTAACTCAATATCCATTTTCGGAGTATATCATCCACGAGTTGTTCATCTTGGATAATATTGCCAAGGCGGCAAACATTCCGGGGCCGACATGGACATTTGCCCATGTATCTATCCCCCATCCGCCCCGGGTGTTCACACCAGAGGGCGAAATCGTGGACGATCCTGGATATTACAGTGGCGATTCCGGTGGCCCGATCAATGGTGAGTATGAGATAAAAGGGTACACGAACGAGGTTCAGTTCATCAACAAACGTATGCTCGAGATCGTCGACACTATCATTCAGAATTCCTCTTCGCCGCCGATCATCATACTCCAGGGAGATACAGGAGGACCGGCCGACACGATCACCAATATCCTGAATGCATATTACCTGCGTGGTGAAACCAATGAGATGCTCTATCCAAGCGTCAGCCCGGTGAACTCGTTTCGCATCATCTTTGACACGTACTTCGGAGCAAGCTATGAACTCCTGCCGGATGTAACTTATCTCGAAGGTGAGTTGCAGCAACCCGTAGCGGAGACATCTGCGGCCTGTTTACCTTGAAACGTGTCACTGTGTTTCGTCTTGGCCTTCTTCGAATTCGCCGGTTTGAATATGAAAAATCACGGCCGGCTCTTGCGTGCTTGTTGAGCGTCTGATACACTCGCTACTTGTGAAATGAAATCGGCCAGGTGTTGTTGAGAGTCGAATGGCTGTCGTTCCAACGCATGGTGGGTGCGCTGGTGTGGGAAGCTAACGGGCGAGGCGGAGGAGGATGGAACAAGCGCTGTATCGAGTGTGGCGACCCAAAACTTGGGATGAAGTGGTCGGGCAAGATCACGTCATCCAAACACTGCGCAACGCCGTCAAGGGAGAACGAGTAGCACATGCCTATCTCTTCGCCGGACCTCGCGGCACAGGCAAAACAACAACGGCTCGTTTACTGGCAAAAGCGATTAATTGCCTCGCCGAAACCCCAGCCGACCGTCCCTGCAATCAATGCAGCAACTGCGAAGCGATCAACGAAGGTCGCTTCTTAGATTTAATTGAGATCGACGCTGCCTCAAACACAAGCGTGGATGACGTTCGCGATCTGCGGGAGAAGATTAATTTCTCGCCCAACGAAGGCCGCTTCAAGGTCTATATCATCGACGAAGTCCACATGCTTTCGACGGCAGCATTCAACGCGCTGTTGAAAACCCTCGAAGAACCACCTGCACACGCCATATTTATCTTGGCGACAACCGAAGTACATAAAATTCCCGCAACCGTTCTCTCTCGCTGCCAGCGCCATGAGTTTCGGCGTCTTCCTATAAGTACGATCGTCGAGTATTTGAGTCAGATGATCGGGCGCGAGAAAATGGAAGTCGATGCTGAGGCGATTGATGCCATTGCCAGGCAGGCAACGGGGAGTTTGCGCGATGCCATCTCGCTCCTCGATCAATTATCGTCTACTGGAGAGCGGGTCACATTAGAGATGGCTCAAACCGTCCTCGGGACAGTGGCGAGTGAAGCGGTGCGCCTGGTCGCTCAGGCGATCGTTGACCGCGACGTCTCTGCGGGATTGACACTGATCAATAATGCCCTGGATGGTGGAGCTGATCCCCGGCAATTCGCGCGGCAAGTCGTGGCATATTTGCGGGGGTTGTTATTGGTGCGCATGGGCAATGCCGATCTCGTGGATGTGTCTGCTGACGATCGGCGTACGATGGCAAAACAAGCGGAGAGTCTTCCCACGCAGTTGATCCTGGCGGCTATTCATGCATTTGGCTCAGCAGCAGCAGAGCGCACGGCGAGTTGGCAAGCCGGATTGCCGTTGGAAGTTGCCTTCGTAGAGACTGTAAGCGTGAAATCGAACGAACTCGAGAAATCGAATAACCCCACATCCTCACAAACTTACAGCGCAAATGAAAGCGAAACACCAGCGCCCAAACGCGTTGTAAAGGACGCGGCCAGTCCACTGACGACAAAAGAGTATCCCCAACTCCCGGATGGGGATATATCCTTCCAACACGTAAGCGACCATTGGGCGGAAGTGCTGGCGGTGGCGCGGCGCCATGATCCACGCATACAGGCTTTGCTAAACTCCTGTCGTCCATTGGGCATTCAGACAGGCACATTGGTCATCGGGTTTCGAAGCGACTTGTTGCGCGAAAAAATGGAAAAAGGCCACAATATGGCGCTCGCCTCACAAGCGCTGCAAGAGGTGTTTAACAAGCCTGTTTGTATCCGTTGCATATTAACAGAAGCCTGGCAGCCTCAGTCACTTGATGGCCAGCAGCCACCTCCGATGGAGAGTGGCGGAATGGTTTCGACGGCCTTGCGCGATTTGGGCGCGCATGTTGTCGACGTTGAGAATTTGCCCCCGGATAGCGGTTCATAGCGCGTCGTAGTATCGATCCGATCCAACAGGAATTCACCGGTGTGAATGTGTCCAATCGATTGTTGTCTTACAGCGTTACCATGCCTGGACGTATACCCGGGTCACCGAAATACAACCATTTCGTTGGATCGCTGACAAATGTCGAGGAGTAATGATGAAGGGTAATCCAAAACTACCGAAGGGATTGGGCAAAGGTATGTTTTCTGGTTTCCAGAATTTAAAGGAGAGGTTGCAACAAGTGCAGGCCGAGTTGGCAGAAGCGACTGTTGAGGCAAGCGCTGGTGGCGGTGCTGTGCGGATTGTGATGAGTGGAGCACAGGAGTGTCAGGCAGTACACATTGCCGCGGAATTACTAGAAGAAGCCGATGTCGATATGCTGCAGGAACTCGTGATGCTGGCCATCAACCAGGCCGTTCAAGATTCACAGGCGTTAGCATCCAGCAAACTGAGTCCATTGACGGGTGGTCTGGGCATCCCGGGGCTGGGCGGATGAAAGCAAGTATTCCCAGACCGGTCGAACGTCTCGTCGAGGCTTTCGCGCGCTTACCGGGCATCGGCACGAAAACAGCCTCGCGATTGACGTATTACCTGCTGCGGGTTCCGGACGAGGAAAGCAAGGAGCTGGCGGAGGCGTTACTGGAGATGCGGGCAGAAACTTGCTTTTGCTCGATTTGCTTTAACATTACAGTGGATGATCCATGTTGGATCTGTCAGGATGATCGGCGTGAGCGTAGGCATATGTGTGTCGTCGAAGAACCCCTGGACGTGGTGGCGATCGAACGTATACAACAATTCAACGGTCGCTATCATGTACTGCACGGCGCCATTAATCCCGTCGAAGGAATCGGGCCGGAAGATCTGCGCATCGGCGAATTGATTGCACGTATCGAAGGCGACGCAGTGGAGGAACTCATCGTGGCGACCAATCCAACACTGGAAGGTGAAGCGACGGCGATGTATCTAAAGCGACAATTGACGGGAAGTCCGGTAAAATTGACCCGGTTGGCGCGCGGTCTGCCTTCCGGTGGCGATCTCGAGTATGCAGACACGACAACCTTGTCGCAAGCGTTTCAAGGAAGATCGGAATTGTAGTTAATCATTTACAAAGGAACGTACAAGTTGAAAGGAAGTTTGATGAGAATTCGAAGCACAATGATCACATTGGGAATCCTGTGTTCACTCCTGGCGGGTTGCGGCAGTTCGACAAGCACCTCTCTGGCAGTGGCTCCGGCATCCGATACACCCGAGTCGATTCCCGCACCTCCAACAGCAACACCGACACCAGAGAATACCGCCACTGAGACGTTGACTCCTACGGAAACGTTGACGCCGACGCCCGCCGATCCGTTTGTTTCGCCGGATGGAAAAGATATCTCCTGCTACTTTGGCCCGGGGACCGAATATGCTATAGATGGCGGCTTGCTGCTTGGCGAGAAAGTGCCTGTGTTGGGACGTGATGAATTGACCTTGTGGCTGCAAATCGAAAATCCGCGCATCCCGGGGAAGAACCGCATGTGTTGGGTGTCGATCGAGAAGGTGATCACCGAAGGCGATATCCAGTCGGCACCGATCGTCGAAGCGCCGGTCAGCCTGGTGACCGCTGTGATTGTAAACGTCAAACCGAGTAAGAAAAGTCTCTCGCCGTGCGCATCATTCACCTTCAAAGTGAACTTTAGCATTCAGGCGACTGGCCCGGTGACAGTGACTTTTCAGCGTAGCACGAGCACCGGGCATAATGATGCGGCGGAGACGGTTACATTTAAGAAGGCGGGGACGAAAACATTCTCAGACACCTTCTCTGTGAACAGCGCAGGTGATCACTGGTTCATGGTTACAGTGATTTATCCCAACGCTACTTCGGGAACGGGATACGGTACCCTCGCATGTCCCTGATTTGGCAGAAGTAATACGTTGCGAGCCGGGGATGAGGGTGAACGGCAGGTCGGGAATTGACGTCCTTATCCCCGGAAGACAGAGTGGTTCAAGTAGATGCCTGTAATATATCTGTTTAACCTTGACGGATTTGCGTCGGGCAAAGTATAATACTTACACGTTGAAGAAAAGGTCTCGCCCGATTGCGGGAAGACCGATACAAGCGAATACTTTCAGGGGCGCCAGAGACCGGGGAAATTCGGCCGAAGGCCGAAAGTCCCGTCTGGTCTGTCATCCTAGCCGATGTTGCGGACGATTGACATCGGCGGTTTGTACCTTGCGCCCTTGACACTCGCGTGGGCCGATGGTAGGATACCGTTTGCTCAAGAGACGGCACCTTAACAATTGAATAGTGATAGGAAGCCCTAAAAATAGCTTTGAGTTCGGTTATGTAAGGATCACTTCCACATCTTCGGATGTGGTGAATTCTCTACGGAGAGTTTGATCCTGGCTCAGGATGAACGCTGGCGGTGTGCCTAACACATGCAAGTCGAACGAGGCCCTTTGTATTCGTACGAAGGTGTCCTAGTGGCGAACGGGTGAGTAACACGTAGGTGACCTGCCCCAAAGTGAGGGACAACCCCTGGAAACGGGGGCTAATACCTCATGTGGTCCGAGGAGTTAGAGGTCCACGGAGAAAAGGAGCAATCCGCTTTGGGAGGGGCCTGCGGCCCATCAGCTAGTTGGTAGGGTAATGGCCTACCAAGGCAAAGACGGGTAGGGGACCTGAGAGGGTGGTCCCCCACAATGGCACTGAAACACGGGCCATACACCTGCGGGTGGCAGCAGTGGGGAATATTGCCCAATGGACGAAAGTCTGAGGCAGCAACACCGCGTGCGCGATGAAGGCCTTCGGGTTGTAAAGCGCTTTTCTGGGGGAAGAGGAAGGACGGTACCCCAGGAATAAGTCTCGGCTAACTACGTGCCAGCAGCCGCGGTAAAACGTAGGAGGCAAGCGTTATCCGGATTTACTGGGCGTAAAGCGTGTGCAGGCGGTTTGGTAAGTCGGACGTAAAAGCTCCCGGCTCAACTGGGAGAGGCCGTTCGATACTGCCAAACTTGAGGGTAGGAGAGGGAGGTGGAATTTCAGGTGTAGCGGTGAAATGCGTAGATATCTGAAGGAACACCAGTGGCGAAGGCGGCCTCCTGGCCTATCCCTGACGCTAAGACACGAAAGCTAGGGGAGCAAACGGGATTAGAAACCCCGGTAGTCCTAGCTGTAAACGATGCAGACTTGGTGTTGGTGGTTTAATAGCCATCAGTGCCGAAGCTAACGCGGTAAGTCTGCCGCCTGGGGACTACGACCGCAAGGTTAAAACTCAAAGGAATTGACGGGGCCCCGCACAAGCAGCGGAGCGTGTGGTTTAATTCGAGGCTACGCGAAAAACCTTACCTGGGTTTGACATATACGTAGTAGGGATCTGAAAAGTGACCGACCCTTCGGGGAGCGTATACAGGTGCTGCATGGCTGTCGTCAGCTCGTGCCGTGAGGTGTCCGGTTAAGTCCGGTAACGAGCGCAACCCTTACCCTGTGTTACAAGTGTCACAGGGGACTGCCGGCATAAAGCCGGAGGAAGGTGGGGATGATGTCAAGTCAGCATGGCCTTTATATCCAGGGCTACACACACGCTACAATGGCCGGTACAATGGGTCGCGAAGTCGTGAGGCGGAGCCAATCCTCCAAAGCCGGTCTCAGTTCGGATTGTAGGCTGCAACTCGCCTGCATGAAGTTGGAGTTGCTAGTAACCGCAGATCAGCAGTGCTGCGGTGAATACGTTCCCGGGGCTTGTACACACCGCCCGTCACGTCATGGAAGCTGGCAACACCTGAAGTCAGTGGCCTAACCGCAAGGAAGGAACTGCCCAAGGTGGGGCTGGTAACTGGGACGAAGTCGTAACAAGGTAGCTGTACCGGAAGGTGCGGCTGGATCACCTCCTTTCTAAAAGGGAGATTTGAGGGCAGGCCTGCGGGCTTGCACTCGAGCTCCAACCGGAAAATCGCCTCTATGCGGTATGGAGGCGTCCGGCTCGAAGTATGGATTTCCTATCACTCTTCAGTTGTTGAGGTCCCTGGGCCTTTAGCTCAGCTGGTTAGAGCGTTCCTCTGATAAGGGAAAGGTCTCAGGTTCGAATCCTGAAAGGCCCATTGAAGTGCAGGGAAGCGTCGACCAACCTGGGGATGTAGCTCAGCTGGGAGAGCGCTGCCTTTGCAAGGCAGAAGTCACGGGTTCGAGTCCCGTCATCTCCACCTGAGCGAGGCAACAAGGAGCGCAGCAAGGCTTGGGAAAAAAGGGGAACACGAGAACCGAATAGTACGTGAAGGCGTTATCGTCAGCAAGGGATCGACATCGAACCCGGCGATAGGCCGGGTCGTTTTGTCTCAGGCGGATGGACGATCGAGGTGCGCAGCGCATCGAGAGATGGGTGGCGAAGCTCGGTGGTCGAGCCGCCGAGCGGGAAGGGCGAGCAGCCCGCCCGCAGCAAGCAGCACCTTAACAACTGAATAGCAAGAAGGGAAAATCTTCAATTTCTCCGCATCACGTTGAGTTAAGCTACTAAGAGCGTATGGTGGATGCCTTGGCGCTAAATGCCGATGAAGGACGTGGAACACTGCGATAAGCCTCGGGTAGCCGTGTGCAGGCTTCGATCCGAGGATTTCCGAATGGGGAAACCTGGCGTTGTGAACCAACGTCATCCCACAGTTGAATACATAGACCGTGGGAAGGGAACCTGGGGAACTGAAACATCTTAGTACCCAGAGGAAAAGAAATGATTCCGCTAGTAGTGGCGAGCGAACGCGGAACAGCCCAAACCGGCTCGGCTTGCTGAGCCGGGGTTGTAGGACCGACATATGGGAGTGATAAATCGATCGGTTAGCAGAATGGTGTTGAAAAGCCAACCATAGAAGGTGCTAGTCCTGTATGCGAAAACAGATCGACTCTCGTCGGGATCCTGAGTACCACCGGGCACGCTAATCCGGTGGGAAGCTGGGGAGTCCACTCTCCAAGGCTAAATACATTTAGCGACCGATAGTGAACAAGTACCGTGAGGGAAAGGTGAAAAGTACCCCTGTTAGGGGAGTGAAATAGAATCTGAAACCGTGCGCTTACAAGCAGTCGGAGGGCTAATGGCGGGTCTGTGTCCCCGTGAAAGCGGGTGACGCGCCGCTAGGCCTGACGGCGTGCCTTTTGGAGAATGAGCCGGCGAGTTAATTTCTGTGGCGAGGTTAAGGGAGTAACACCCGGAGCCGGAGCGAAAGCGAGTCTGAATAGGGCGAATTAGTCGCAGGGATTAGACACGAAACCGAGTGAGCTACCCATGGCCAGGGTGAAGCGAGTCTAAACACTCGTGGAGGCCCGAACCTTTAGCTGTTGCAAAAGCTTGGGATGAGCTGTGGGTAGAGGTGATATGCCAAACGAACTCGGAGATAGCTTGTTCTCCCCGAAATAGCTTTAGGGCTAGCGTTGTGTGTTTAGTAACGGAGGTAGAGCACTGGATGGGCTAGGGGGCTTGTCGCTTACCAAACCCAACCAAACTCCGAATGCCGTTACTCCATAGCACAGCAGTCGGACTACGGGAGATGAGTTTCGTAGTCGAGAGGGAAAGAGCCCAGACCATCGGCTAAGGTCCTCAAGTCTAAACTAAGTGGGAAACGATGTGGGACTGTTGAGACAGCCAGGAGGTTGGCTTAGAAGCAGCCATCCTTTAAAGAGTGCGTAACAGCTCACTGGTCAAATGGTCCTGCGCGGATAATTTAACGGGGCTTAAGTTTAGCACCGAAGCCATGGGCTTTCATTGCGTGCGCGCAGTGAGAGCGGTAGGGGAGCGTTCTGTTCGTGTGGAAGGTCGACCGAGAGGACGGCTGGAGTGAACAGAAGTGAGAATGCCGGCATGAGTAGCGTAAAACACGTGAGAACCGTGTTCGCCGTATGTCTAAGGTTTCCGACGGAAGGTCAATCCGCGTCGGGTTAGTCGGTCCTTAGCCGAGGCCGAAAGGCGTAGGCGATGGATATCCGGTCAACATTCCGGAACCACCTGAGTGGAGCGATGGGGTGACGCAGCGGGGTAGGCCAGCCTGCGATTGGTTGTGCAGGTGCCAAGCGTGTAAGCGATGAAGGGCATAGGAAAATCCGTGCCCCGAGCCGAGGCGCGATGGCGAGCCCATGAGGCAGAAGTGGCTGAGCCTTGCTGCCGAGAAAAACCTCTAAGTGTTGAAACTCGGGTGACCGTACCGCAAACCGACACTGGTAGACGGGTAGAGTATACCAAGGCGAACGGGAGAACCCTCGTTAAGGAACTAGGCAAATTGACCCCGTAACTTCGGGATAAGGGGTGCCTCCGTGAGTGATACTAATTCAGGTGGAGCTTATGGAGGCCGCAGTGAAATGGCTCTGGTGACTGGTTACCAAAACCACAGGTCTCTGCAAAGCCGAAAGGCGATGTATAGGGGCTGACGCCTGCCCAGTGCCGGAAGGTTAAGGAGAGAGGTTAGCCTTCGGGCGAAGCTTTGAACCGAAGCCCCGGTGAACGGCGGCCGTAACTATAACGGTCCTAAGGTAGCGAAATTCCTTGTCGGGTAAGTTCCGACCCGCACGAATGGCGTAACAACTGGAGCACTGTCTCGACGAGGGACCCGGTGAAATTGAAGTCGCGGTAAAGATGCCGTGTACCCGCAGCAGGACAAAAAGACCCCGTGGAGCTTTACTACAACTTGACATTGCGTTCGGGCTTAGTTTGTCTAGCATAGGTGGGAGACTGTGAAGCTGGGGCGCTAGCCTCGGTGGAGTCGAAAGTGGAATACCACCCTAGCTAAGTTTTGACCCTAACCCCTGTCCGTTAACCGGCAGAGGGACAGTGTCTGGTGGGTAGTTTGACTGGGGCGGTCGCCTCCTAAAATGTACCGGAGGCGCCCAAAGGTTCCCTCAGGCTGAATGGAAACCAGCCGAAGAGTGTAAAGGCATAAGGGAGCTTGACTGCGAGACATACAAGTCGAGCAGAGACGAAAGTCGGGCTTAGTGATCCCACGGTACCGAGTGGAAGGGCCGTGGCAAACGGATAAAAGCTACCCCGGGGATAACAGGCTAGTCTTGCCCAAGAGTTCATATCGACGGCAAGGCTCGGCACCTCGATGTCGGCTCATCGCATCCTGGGGCTGGATAAGGTCCCAAGGGTTGGGCTGTTCGCCCATTAAAGCGGTACGTGAGCTGGGTTCAGACCGTCGTGAGACAGGTCGGTCTCTATCCGCTGTGGGCGTAAGGGATTTGAAGGGAGCTGCTCCTAGTACGAGAGGACCGGAGTGGACAGACCGCTAGTGTGCCAGTTGTCGTGCCAACGGCATTGCTGGGTAGCTACGTCTGGCAGAGATAACCGCTGAAAGCATCTAAGTGGGAAACTCGCCCTAAGATGAGATCCCTCATCCCGTTAAGGGAGTAAGGCCGCAGGAAGACCACCTGCTTGATAGGCAGCAAGTGTACGCGCAGCAATGCGTTCAGCTAAGCTGTACTAATGGCCGAGGGCTTAATCTGTGATGCGGAGAACTTGGAGATTTTCTTATAACCTTGCTATTCGGTTGATTTGGTCAACCTGATATCGTTTATTGCCTCTTGGTGATTAGAGCGGCGGGGGTACACCTGGTCCCATCCCGAACCCAGCAGTTAAGCCCGCCAGCGCCGATGGTACTTGGCTGGTAACGGCCTGGGAGAGTAGGCCATTGCCAAGGGGACTGACTGATTTTCCCACCTTGTTATGTCAACAAGGTGGGATTTTTTTTAATGCATATTCAATCGGACGATACTGCCTTTGGAGTTTATGATTATCGCTTCGATGAATTCCCGTAACACCCTATTGACTTCATCACATGGGGCAAGCTCGAGATAATCGGGAATAGCGTCCAGGATCTGCTGCATCTTGGCGCGCTGCTGCTTCAATTCCCGGAGACGGCGTTCCTGGTTCGAAATCTCGTCGACGATCCTTCTTGCCTCGTCCGCTTCCGCTTCGACTTCTAATAACCTGGCAGTGAAATCTTCGTAAGACATCACCCCGTCGCCGTAGGCGCGCTGGTAGCGTGCCTGCTTGGCGCCGACCTGCTCCAGTACACGTTCAGCGGTTTCGAGGCGTCCGTTATGGCTTCCATCCTTCTGGATGATGGGCAGATCGACGTCGGAAAGCAGTTCCTGCAAGTGCTTCGTGACCTGGTGGATGGCCTGGCTTTCGATAATCTTTGCGCTTTCGTGATTGTCCTTGTTTCTGCAGCGGTAGATCGCCCGACCGGGTTCGGATCGAGGTCCGTTCTTCTGGCGGTGCAGCGTCGCGCCGCATGTGGAACAACGGAGCAGCCGACTGAAGCGGTGGATCTTCCGGCGCCTGCCGGCGTTTCTCCTTCGACGCTTTTCCATCTCGCGTTGTATCGCCTCGAATTCATCGGGCGTCCAGATGGGCTCGTGGCGGCCATCGCCGATCGTCCACTGGCTGCGGGGAATCCTGCGGATTCGCTTTCGCTTGCCGGTGCGCGGATCCGTCTTTGCCCGGCTTCTCCCGAACACGACCTGCCCTCGATAGAAGGGATTCGAGAGGATGTAGCGAATGGTGTAATCGTTCCACTTCACCCCTTTGGGTGACGGGATTCCTTCACGGTTGAGAATCTGGATAACGCCGTGCGTGCTGTGCCCCTCCATGTAGAGATCTTTGATTCTGTGCAGCACCAGGACCTGCTCGGGGACCTGGACGGGGACGGCCTTGCGATCGGTTTCCCGGCCGGAGGGCTTGCGGTAGCCGTAAGGGATGTGGGTCGCCGGCAGGCCGAGTTCGGTGACGCGGCGGGGCATGGCGAAGCGGTACTTGCGACGCAGATCGGAGATCTGCGCGCGGCTGATGATCTGGCTCAGCCCCTGCATCATCGATGAGGCGTCGGAAGCGTAAGGATCGAAGCGCTCCGAATTCAACGGCTCGACCGGTTGAGAGACGGCATACACCTGGCAGCCGTAAGCGGCGAGCGTGCGCGAGACGGGATCGAGCAGATCGCGCAGGCGGTTGAAATCGTAGAGCACGAGCAGGTTGAAGCGGCCGGCCTGGGAATCGTCGAGCATGGAGCGCAGCTCGGGGATGGCCTGCTCGGCGTCGCGCAGATTCACCCAGCGCGTGCGGGATTGCCCGGGCACGACGTAGGGTCCCGCCGATTCCTGCCAGCCGCGGCTTTCGATGATCTGCCGGCATTTCTCCTCTTGCGCTTCGAGGCTGACCTTGTCTTCGGCGGCCTGTTCCTGTGTGGAAACGGCGACCCAGATGGCGGCGCGGAAAGTAGACATCGTATCCATCAGCGTAGCACGGGACGAGAAAGTCGAGTCATTTTTCTTGGTAAGATTCGGATTTCTCGACGATCGCTTCGGCCCGTTCTACGAGGCGGCGAAGCCGATCGAGGATTCTGTGATATTCAGGATCGGGAAGAGAATCGAGCTTGCGGAGTGCTTTTTCGAGTACCCGGTAATCCGGCTGCGCCATGGTGGGGTCCCCCAACCTTCAGAACGATGGGGTTTGATCAGCGACAATTAGAATTCCCGCCTGACGACAATTAGAATTCCCGAAATATCGGGGGCTATGTGACAATCCAGGTCCTTGTAAGGAGGAAACTTGGATGGTCACAGATCAACAGGTGAGGAGGCTGAGGAAGTTGATACAAACTGAGAAAACACTCGTGGCTGCGGCTGCGAAAGCTGGGATGGACGAGAAGACAGCCCGGAAATACCGCGACCTGGACAAGTTGCCCAGCGAAGTGAAGGTGAAGCAAGCGTGGCGGACACGAGCAGATCCCTTTGCGGAAGTCTGGGAGGAAATGAAGGCGAAACTGGGGATTAACCCGGGTCTGGAAGCGAAGACGCTGTTTGAGGACCTGCAGCGTCGCTATCCCGGTCGCTTTGCGGATGGACAACTCCGCACTCTGCAGCGCCGGGTCAAGGCGTGGCGCGCCATGGAAGGACCAGCCAGAGAAGTCTTCTTCGCCCAGGTACACCGACCAGGCGAACTCTGTCAGTCGGACTTCACGCATATGAGCGACCTGGGCGTCACCTTCCAAAGGCAGCCTTTCAAGCATCTGATCTACCACTTCGTTCTACCCTATTCAAACTGGGAAGCGGGTACGATCTGTTTTTCCGAGAGCTTCGAGAGCTTGAGCGAGGGTTTGCAGAACGCGCTCTGGGAACTTGGCGGTGTCTCCAAAGCACATCGTACCGATCGGCTCTCGACGGCCGTGCACAAGGCCGATCATCCGGAGGAATTCACCAGGCGCTATAAGGCCCTGCTGAATCACTACGGCCTGGAGGGACGCAAGATCCAGCGGGGCATGCCGCATGAAAACGGCGACGTTGAGCAACGCCACTATCGTTTCAGGAAGGCGTTGGACCAGGCGCTGATGTTACGGGGCAGCAGGGACTTCGCCAATCGGGATGAGTACGCAGCTTTCATGCGGAAGCTGTTTGCCCAGCTAAACGCCGGACGGAGGGAACGCCTAGCGGAGGAATTGAAGGTTCTACGGCGTTTGCCGCAACGTCGTCTGGAGGCGTGCAAGCGGTTGCGGGTAAAAGTCGGCCAGGGCAGCACGATCCGGGTGCAGCACAATGTTTACTCGGTGGACAGCCGTCTGATCGGCGAGTCCGTAGATGTGCGACTGTATGCCGACCATCTCGAGATATGGTATGCCCAACAACGCCTGGAGACGATCCCAAGGCTGCGCGGGGAAAGCAAGCACCGCATCCAGTACCGCCACATTATCGACTGGCTGGTGCGTAAGCCGGGTGCATTTGAGAACTATCGCTATCGCGCCGATCTGTTTCCAACCAGCCGCTTCCGTATGGCCCATGATGCCCTCAAGCGGCGGCATGCGCCTTCTCGCGCCAGCAAGGAGTACCTGCGCATTCTGTACCAGGCAGCACGCGAAAACGAGACTGCCGTCGACAATGCCCTGCGCCTGCTCATCGAGAGACAGGAGCCGATCACGGCCGATGCGGTGGATATGATCGTGCAATCCGGAAGGCAGCCAGTGCAGCCCTTGGAAATTACGATCCCGGACGTCGACCTGGCGGCTTACGACGCGATCCTGGAAGAAGAGCTGGTGATCTGACGATGGACAGCGGACAGAATACTCATCTGGCCCAATGCCTGAAGGAGCTGCGCCTTCCGACGGTGCGCGAGTGCTATGAGGACCAGGCTGAGCAAGCACGGCGTGAAGCGCTCAGCTACGAACAGTACCTGCTGGAGTTAATGAATCGAGAGCGAGAAATGCGGCAGCAGAACCGCATTGCCCGGAACCTGCGGGGCTCCAAGCTGCCCTTGGAAAAAACTCTGGAGGCGTTTGATCGGGAGCGCCTGCCACGCAAGGTCGATGCGCACGTGAATGTCCTGTTGGAAGGCTCTTTCATCGACCGCGCCGAGAACGTCTTGGCGTTCGGTAACCCGGGCAGCGGGAAAACCCACATCCTTTGTGCTATAGGCCAGGCGCTGACTTACCAGGGGCGGCGGATTCTGTTTGCCCCATGCAACTTGCTTGTGCAGGACCTGCTCATCGCCAAGCGTGACTTGAAGCTGGCTCGCGTCTTGAGACGGCTCGCAAAGTATGACGCCCTGATCATCGACGACATTGGCTATGTGCAGCACAGCCGTGAGGAGATGGAAGTATTATTTGCGCTCCTTGCCGACCGGTACGAGCGTGGCAGCGTGATGCTCACCAGCAACCTGCCTTTTTCCAAATGGGAGCGTATCTTCAAGGATCCTATGACCACTGCAGCAGCTATTGATCGATTGGTTCACCACTCCATCATCCTGGAATTGAACTTGCCCAGCTACCGGCTGGAGGAATCCCAGAAGCAAAAAGAAAAGGAGGTCTCATAGCAAAATAGTGGCTAATAAAAAACGGGAAATCTAATTGTCGTTAAGATGAAAATATAGTTGACGTTAATCAGGAATATTTTATTAGGATGATGTTTTTCTACCCAACAAGGTCATTTTTATAGAACGGATGTACATTTTCGGCCATCACAATATCGTTGCCGTTTGTGAATACTTAACATAATTGAAGGAGAGTTGATGCTTAATCCATCCGGATGAAGTGTTTCCCCCACAAGAAATATCAAAGGACTACGACATGCCATTTTGATTAGGAAGATATTGTTTTAATAAGCAACTCCCCACAAGTCAATCTGGTAGAGAGCGTCCGGTGAATTACTATGGATTACAGATACGAAATATCTACCATCTGGGCTGAATAATATTTTCTCAATCATTGTTGGCAGGTTGTCGATATCATGAACGATCTCTCTTGCATGCACATCCCAGAATGCAATACTACTTGACCCTGCGCCGGCAAGGATGGAGCCGTCAGGTGAAAAAGTTAATTCAGTGGAAAACACTGACTGTGTCAACGTATCAACCGGGCCGCAAGATGAAATATCAATTAGAGTGATATTCTTTGGGTCTTTGTAATTTGATACAGCGAGCAAGTTATTCGCTGAGTTTGTGGTTGCAATGCTTCCATCTGAAGTACAAGCAATATCAAGAGTGTCGATATTCCACAGATATGTTTTTAAATGTGTAAGCTCTGTGTTTAATAAAAATCGACCATCCAGACTAAAAGAAAACTCATCTAAATATCCAATTAAGTTTTCAACTAATGGGCTGCATCGTCGATTGTCAAGATCCCAAAAATAAATTGAAGTTTCATAATCACTCGCATATACTCCTTTGGTGATACCGGACGCCAAGAATCCTCCACCTGGGTGGTAAACAATCCGATCTCCAGCTTCGCAGATATCATCAGATAACTCGGCAATTACTTTATCTTTGTAGATATCCCAAAGGAAGATTATAGTGCCATCTGTAGCTGCCAATTCACTTCCATCAGGACTAAAATCAATATCTCTATACCAATTCGGTGTAGCATATTGAAAACGCTTTTTTTCAAACGTCGTTATATCAACGAAATATATTCCGTCGTGTGTTGACACAGCGAAGATTGCACTGTCAGGCGACCATTTGATATCGGTTAGATAATTGAATTCCCATTCTGCGAGAACAGAAATATCTGCTATTGTCGATCTGGCAATCATTGAAGGTTGTGGAGTTGATGTAGGTTGATAGGTTGATGTAAATTCTGGTGTTATTGACACTTCTGAGTCTGTGGTGTTCTTCACAGATCGTGTTTCCATTGGAACCTGAGATGAGATTTGCCGAGTTGCCGATTCAGACGGTCTCGACGGCATACAACTGGATAATATTATTAGCAAGAGTAAAGTGTAGATATATCGACAATTTAGCGACTCTATGGAATTATTCATCATGTCTCTCAATCTTTACTATTCTATGCTATATACATCTAAATATTCTGGCATTGGAAAATACGGGGCTGGACACGCTGCTTGCCCCTCTGCACCATTCCAGTAATCTGATTTGGGCCACGGGCTCGAACAACCAAATAGTGCCTTATAGGCAGAATATCCTTTATTTCCCTCTCCTGAAAAAATATCCAACTGGTCAAGCTTTAAACGTCCACCCGAATCTGTCCGCTGAAAGATTCCTCCTGTAGGGTGGAAAAACTATATCCGTACTGAATTCCTTTGCAGCCTCACCCTGTAGTATGAGAAAATCTTGTCCGGATGATGTTTTTCTATCCAACAAGGTCACTTTTATAGAACGGATGTACATTTTCGGCCAGCACAAGGGTGGAAAAACTATATCCATCCAAAATTCCGATCCAAACTCAACTCAATCGGGAACCCTTTTGGCTTTCACAATGATATTTATCATAACCATTATGGGATTCGAGACGACTCTACCGATTATCTACTGAATGATTGTTACGGATGAGGTTTTTCCCCCCTACATGCTGTTACTCTCGAAATATTGCTACCTAGGCTTTAGGAGAGCATCGCCTTTTCCGGTTTAGCTACTAGGGCTTGGTCTATGTATATGTACGAGGATTCTTTGATGATTCATTACATAACTTGTTGTAGTATATCGTGGCAGTGTGTGAAATAGTAGCATATCGTGGCCGGAGCGGCCAACTATTTTGACACTTTTCTTTCGAGAGTTTTATAAAGCATAAGTTGGCCGAACGGCCAACTTATGCTTTAGGTGACAATATTGTCACTTAAACGATAATCTTGCCGCAGTATAAAGCATAACTTTGCCGATTTACAGGGGAGTTGGCCGTGAAAGCCCATCGGTTTTAAGCATAATATTGCCGAAAGTACAAAAATAAACCATAAACTTGCCATGTGTACAGAGAAAACACCAGCTATATAGAATGGTCTAACACAGATCACGTTTTCATGGAAAAAAACACCAACTGCTAAATGTTATGGCGTGGATTCGATCCATCCGCCGATATTTGTATCTTCTTCATCCGAAATGGGGAAGGCTATAACTTGTTCAAGATCCACGATCTTGTAAGTGTATGAATCATTAGGGTTTTGGTTGATCGCGATCTGACTTCCATCCGGGGACCAGATTGGTGTGGAATAACCAGAAACACAATAGTTCGTTACGATCCCACTGTCTATGTCCAGAACAGCTAAGCTATCTTTGACATCATTCTCATCATCATGGATCGTCAGTAAAAACGCAATTTTTGTCTCGTCGGGCGATAGCGCCCAATACGTTTGACTGGCATTATAGGTCGTCGAAAGATAAGATAAGCGTTCTATCTCACCCGATTCTCCAACACGCACCAGATCATGCCCGCCAATGTATAGCAAATCATCGTCCACGTTGATATAGGCATTTTCTA
>Ga0307430_1000529_pt1 | contig 32438 bp, 30 predicted proteins | sample SalMarWE160130MG_FD_202159 | JGI IMG/M metagenome (GOLD analysis project Ga0307430, IMG submission 202159) | Salt marsh sediment microbial communities from the Plum Island Ecosystem LTER, Massachusetts, United States - WE1603-130 | ecosystem: Environmental > Aquatic > Marine > Intertidal zone >...
ACATGAAGGCAGGGACCGGAGAGTATAAATATGCCGCCGGTGCCCGTAGACCGGAATATGAAACGACTGCCATGTTTGGCACCAATTGTCTTAATAACAACCTGGAATCGATAATCAAGGCAGGCGACATTTGCGATCGTTACGGGCTTGACACAATCTCGGCCGGGGCTGCTATCGCCCTGGCTATTGAATGCTATGAGAAGGGCCTTATCACCAAGGCCGACACCGATGGTATCGAAATGACCTGGGGCAACCATAAATCTATCGTTGCCATGACCGAAAAATTGGCTAAGAGGGAAGGTTTTGGTGATGTGTTAGCCGATGGAGTAAAGGCGGCAGCGGAGAAGATTGGTAGGGGTGCCGATCAATATGCCATCCATGTTGGGGGGCAGGAGCTTCCGGCACATGACCCGAAGCACGCCTTTAACTTTGCCACCAGCTACAGGCTGGACCCCACTCCCGGTCGCCACTTCGTGGGCTCGGAGCTATCAGACGCCCCCGGTCATCCTGCAGGACTGCTGCCTGAATTCGACTTAAAGTCCTTTTCCGGCAGGGGAGGAGCGCGCAGGATAGGCAGCAATTTCCACCAGGTCGTCGTCTGCACCGGGATGTGCCTGTTCGTATACTGGGCTTTCCCCAATGTTGACCCTATCGCTGAGTTTATGAGGGCAATTACCGGCTGGGAAGTAACCCATGACGAATTACTTAAGACGGGGGAGAGAATTTCCAATCTTCGACATGCTTTTAATATTCGAGAGGGGTTGAACCCGCTTGAGTTCAAAGTCTCCGACAGGGTGTTGGGCAAACCACCACTGAAAGGGGGACCCGTGGCCGGGGTGACTGTTGATGAGGATACTATGATAAAAGAGTACCTTACGGCCATGGACTGGGACCTCAAGACAGCCAAGCCCAGCAAAAAGAAATTGCTTGAACTGGAGCTGGTAGACGTGGCTCAGGAACTCTGGCCTTAGCCGGGGCAATTCACAGCGCGAATCTGTGTGACAATATATTCATTGCCTAAACTGGAGCAGATGGGTGACTCCCGCTGCCTATATCATCACAGTTCCGCCATCAATGTAGATGATCTGTCCCGAGATCATATCCGAGGCAGCTGAGGCTAAAAACAAGACTGCCCCTACCGGGTCAGTTCGCTCTAAACGTTGGTGAATTGACTGTTCACCGGTGGCAATCTCGAATATTTTGGCGCTATCCGTTTGGCCTAGACTGGCTTCAGTAGCCACGTATCCCGGGGCAACAGCATTGACATTAATGCCGGAGGGACCCAGAGCTCTAGCCAGGGCATGAGTTAGTATGTAGACCGATCCTTTGGTACAGGCATAGGGTAAAAAGAGTTGAGCAGCGGGGACCCTGGCAACATTAGATGCGATATTTATGATCTTACCCTTTTTCTGCTTTACCATCAGGGGAGCTATGGCCTTGCAGACCACCCACGTTCCTCTCACGTTCACCACAAACATCTGATCCCACTCCTTCACTGTCCAGGCATCCCAAGGCTGGGCATTAACTCCATACCATATAGCAGCATTATTGACCAGGATATCGGCTCTGCCATACTGATTCGTAACCTTTTCGGCTATCTTCTCACCAGCATCTTCGTGCGAGATATCAGCCTCCATGATCGCTACTTCCCCGCCTTTAGCCTTTACCTCGTTAAGTGTTCCCTGAGCCCTTTCCAGATTAGTAGTAGTTAATAGTAGCTTGGCTCCTTCCTCAGCGAACCTCAAGGCGAAAGCTTTCCCCATACCACGACTGGCCCCCGTTATAATGGCAACTTTGTCCTTTAATACTCCTGACATATCTCCCTCCTTTTTTTATTTTGCATTCTGCTCATAGTAAATGGCATAATGCTGAAAACTCAAGCTTTAAAGTATGGACTATCCACATAACCTTTTACGTTCCCTTTTTCAAATTCATCCAGGATAATTTCGGTGGCTAACATAGCTGTTTCCATAATAACACAGCCTTCTGTGATTCCCAGGAATTCCCCACCCGTGTCAGCGCGTGTTAAATCCCACGCTTTTCCAAAAAATTTCCTTTGGATATCCTTGCAGAGTAGGGAAGTATACTTATGGTAATACTTAGTCAAAAGAGCATTTCGAACGGTAGCGCAATTTTCGCGAAAACCGGCTTCATCGAAGGTCTCCCGTTGAATTCCCAAAGCCAAGCCAACAACCAAGGAAGCGCTTGCTATGGCGGCACAGGTACCATCTCCAGTCAAGCCAACACCACCAGTGAGGACACATACCCCGGAGAAAAACCTATCTTCCATGTCCTTGGGAATGATCTCCAGACCACCCCACCTCAGTGCATCAATTATTGCTAGAAATGTACACTGGCCACAGCCCTTGTATTTTGCCTCATATTCTATGGCCAGGTCATTTGCCTTCTTGATAATCTCGTCCTTGGTCTTTGTGAGCTTGTCCACGGTTATCCTGCCCTCCATTTTACTCTAAATTACCCGAATTGTATCATCAATAAACGGCTTCCTGTCAATTGAGTCAATTTGAGACCAATAGGTAGAGAAATTTCTGTGCCGTTGTTATAATTAGTTTTCAAATAACATTGACGCTAGCAAACTATAGAGTTCAATACAGTTATAGGAGGTAAAGAAAGATGGCTGAAAACCTAGTAAATACCTTAGCTGATTTGAAGGAAGAAGAGGCTATTGAGATTGTAAAAGACAGGCTGAGTGCTGGTGAGGACCCACTCAAGATTCTGGGCGACGCCAGAAAGGGCATGGAAATCGTAGGCAATCGATTTGCCAGCAGCGAGTACTTTATACCTGACCTGGTATACTCCGGTGAGATACTGAAAGCAGTAACCGAACTGGTCAAGCCCAAGATAACCAAGACGGCAGAGAGTAAGAAGCTGGGCAAGATTGTGTTCGGCACTGTCGCTGGGGATATACATGACATTGGCAAGGACATAGTCATATTTATGCTTGATGTCAATGGCTTCGAGGTTCATGATCTGGGTGTGGATGTCCCGGTGCAGAAGTTCGTTGACAAGATAAAGGAAACGGGTGCACCTATTGTGGGTTTAAGTGGCTTTTTAACCCTGGCTTTTGATTCCATGAAACAGACTGTAGACACTATAAAAGCCGCTGGCTTACGGGACAAAGTGAAAGTCATGATTGGCGGCGGCCAGATTACTGAAGAGGTCAGAAAATATACAGGTGCTGATGCCTATGGCAAGGATGCTATGGCCGGAGTTACTCTGGCCAAGAAATGGGCAGGGGTAAGATAATAATCCCTCAGCAGATAATATACAGGAGGTAATAACATGGAAAAACAATGGGAGGAGATGTCCTCGGATGAAAAGCAGGAGGAGCTGTTTGCCAGGTGGATGTCGCCGAAAGACCCTCAGGGGAATGACCTTAAATTTCAGAGCCCTCAGGCTGAGAAAGCTTACAAGGAGAGAATAACCAGGATAAAAGACGCCATTCAGATGAAGAAGTTACCCGACCGGGTGCCGGTCTTTGTAATTCCCAGCTTTTTCCCAATTTATAATGCCGGATTTACCCCTCAAGAAGCGATGTATGACTACGACAAGTGCTGCACTGCATTCAAGAAACTCGTAATGGACTTTACGCCGGATGTGCAAATTGGAGCAGTTGCACCTGGCCCGGGTAAAGTATATGAAATTCTTGACTACAAGCTATATTCCTGGCCAGGTCACGGGGTCCCGCCTGAGCAATCATATCAAGCCAATGAAGGTGAATACATGAAGGCGGATGAATATGATGCCTTAATTGATGACCCGTCAAATTTCTTCAGCAGTACCTATCTGCCGCGTGTATTCGGCGCCTTAGAGAGCTTTAAAATGCTCCCCACTCTCACGGGCATACTAGAAATCTACGGGGTTGCCGTTAATTTCATCCCCTTTGGGCTACCCCCCGTTCAAGCTACCTATAAGGCTCTTTCTGAGGCTGGTGCTGAAGCCCTGAAATGGATAGGGACTATCGGTGCCTGTAATGTGGAAATAAACGCTGCCGGATTTCCGGGCCTGTGGGCCGGGGGATATAGCAAGGCACCTTTTGATGTAATTGGCGACACCCTCAGAGGAACCAGAGGAGTAATGCTGGATATGTACCGCCAGCCGGACAAGCTCATCGAAGCCATGGAAAGGCTGACCCCAATCATGATTAAGATGGGGGTAGACGCGGCAAAGATGAGCGGACAACCGTTAATATTCATGCCTCTGCACAAGGGTGCTGACGGCTTTATGTCTGAAGAGCAGTTTAAGAAATTCTACTGGCCCACCTTCCGAAAAGTCATGATGGGCTTAATTGCTGAGGGAGTGGTACCAAATCCTGCGGCTGAGGGGAAATGGACCACGCGCCTGGAGATTATGCAGGACTTACCCAAGGGTAAGACTCTATGGATGATAGACCAGAGCGATATAGCTAAAGTCAAGAAGACTCTGGGTAAGGTTGCCTGCATGTACGGCAATGTCCCTTCCGCCTTATTGGCTTTAAGCAAGCCACAAGAAGTGAAGGATTATGTAAAGAAATGCATCGACGTTGCTGGCAAGGGCGGTGGTTATATCGTGAGCAATGGAGCATTCTTTGACCAGGCAAAAGCGGAAAACGTCAAGGCTATGGTCGACTTCGCCAAGGAATACGGCGTATATAAATAGATATAAAACGGGCCGGGGCGGTATCATAAGAGCAGAGGAGAGGCTATGCCCGTAATCAGTGATATCCACCTGAGTTTGAAGACCAGGGAGGTGCTGCGGCGGCAGGGACTGGCGGGAGGAGCTAAAGTCAGGCCTGAGATAAAAGTTTTAATTCAGGAATTACTCGTCAGTGTTAAGAAGGCTCGGCTGTTGGAGCCAGCTGTGGCTTATGAATACTATAAGGTAAGAGGTATGAACGGCAGCCAGATATCACTGGACGGTGGTAAAACGATAAACGGCCCATTAATACCAGCAATCTTTGCGGAAGCGAAGGAGCTTTCCGTTATCCTTTGCACTATCGGCCCGAGGCTGGAAAAACAGGTAACAGACTACAGTAAAAGCAATGAAGCTATGCGGGGGATGATTCTGGACGGTATTGGCAGCTCCGCCGTGGACATGATGACTCTGGAAGTCCTCAGACGTCTCACCGGTGAGGTCTCGTCTCGGGGTTATGAAATAAGCAGCCCGGTTAACCCCGGTATGCCTGGTTTTCCCCTGACCGAGCAGTGGAACCTGCTGGGAATGGTCAACGCAGATGAAATCGGTGTGAGCCTGACTGCTTCGGGGGTACTGGTACCCCGCAAATCGGCTTCCATGGTCATTGGCATCGGTCCCAAGATGACAAGATGGACACAGGCTCAAGTCTGTTCCCGCTGCAGCCTCAGGGAAACCTGCCACTATAAAGTAATAGAATCGGAGGAAGAGAATGACTGCTTTCACCATTGATTTCGAGCCGATAGGTCGAAGAGGGGAGTGTCAAAATAAGGAGTCTCTTCTAGCTTGTGCTCGCCAGCTAGGCGTGGGTATTAATAGCATATGTGGCGGCGAGGGAATATGCCACTCATGCAAGGTGCAAGTTCTAAGCGGCTCTGTCTCCAAACCAACGTCCAACGAGCATAAAGTATTTACCTCACAGGAACTGAAGGAGGGGTGGCGGCTTGCCTGCCAGACTTATCCCACCAGTGACTGCAAAATAGCTGTGCCCACCGAGTCCATGACCACCCCACAGCGAGTCCAGGTGGAGGGATTGGAGATAACAATTCTCCCCGAGCCATCTGTTCGAGCCTACAAACTGCAGCTAACTGCTCCCTCATTGAAAGCCCCTCAAGCTGATGCCGACCGTATGCTCGAGGCACTAAACCAGCAACACAAGCTGCGATGCACCAAGATTGACATTGGTGCACTACGCACCATCTCTGACCAGCTGCGGTCCTGGAAATGGAAAGGGCAGGTTGTAGTCCGTAATGGCGAGGTGATAACCATTCATCCACCCAAAAGCCGCCTGTTGGGGTTAGCTGTAGACCTGGGCACTACTAAGGTTGCCGGCTACCTAGTTGACCTCAGTAACGGCCGGACTTTAGCCGCCAAGGGGATAATGAATCCCCAGATTAGCTATGGCGAAGACATCATAAGCCGTATAACCACTGCCGTTCACTCGCCGGATAATGCGGCAGCATTACAGAAACTGGCGGTTGATGCCATCAACGAGCTATGCACTGAGCTTTGTGCTGAGGCAGGTGCCAAACCTCAAGAAATTTTGGAGGCCGTAGTCGTGGGCAATACCGCCATTCACCACCTTTTCCTCCGCCTGCCAGTAAAACAGCTTGTGCTCTCTCCCTTCGTGCCGGCCGTCGGCCAGGCATTAGAAGTTAGGGCAGGAGAGTTGGGGTTAAACATTGTCCCCGGGGCATACGTACACTTACTGCCCAACATCGCCGGCTTCGTGGGTGCAGACCATGTCTCCATGTTGCTGGCGACAGGTGCCTGGCAAGCGAAAGAATCAACGTTGGCTCTGGACATCGGGACTAACACCGAAGTCTCTCTGATTTACAAGGGAAAGATCGTCACTACCTCCTGTGCCTCCGGACCTGCCTTTGAAGGCGGTCACATCAAGTACGGCATGCGGGCAGCCACAGGAGCTATTGAACGCCTGCGCATAGATGGCGCTAAAGTTCAGTACCAGACCGTCGACGGGGCGTCGCCGGTCGGCATCTGCGGCTCTGGCATACTTGATGCACTAGCTCAGCTTTATGTGGCCGAAATCATTAATGAGGGTGGCAGGATAATAGAAAATCAACCTCGAGTTCGTGTCTACAAAGGACAGCGCGAGTTTATATTGGTTAGCAAGGAAGAGCGGAAGGGGAAGCCAGCCATCACTATCACCCAGGGTGACGTGAGAGAATTGCAGCTGGCTAAAGCAGCCATTCGCACCGGTATCCAGGTACTTCTGGAAACGTGCGGCTGCGCTGAAGAAGATATCAAGCAGGTGATAATTGCCGGAGCATTTGGCACCTACATTGATATATCCAGTGCCGTGGCAATCGGCATGTTACCACCACTGCCCCTAAACCGCTTCCGGCAGGTGGGCAACGCCGCCGGTACGGGAGCCAAGCTGGCTCTGATTTCCCTTAAATCTCGGGCTAAGGCACAGGCTGTCGCCTCCAGAGTTACTTATATTGAGATGGCTAGCAGCCCTAGCTTTCAGCCAACATTTATACAAGCAAGTTATCTAGGAAGATACCGGATTATAGATGGCAAGAGGGAGGAAATAGACTGATGGAAACAAAAGTATCAAGCCCAAGCAAGGAGGTAATCATCGGTGATGACCAGCCCACAGTGCTTATCGGTGAGCGCATCAATCCCACCGGCAAGAAAAAGCTAGCCGAGGCTCTCAAGGCCGGCGACCTGAAGATTGTGCGCAAAGAAGCGCTGGCTCAAACTCAAGCTGGGGCGGATATTATTGATGTTAACGTGGGAGTATTTGGCATCGATGAGGCAGCCCTGCTTCCCAAGGCGGTGCAGGCAGTGATGGAAACCGTGGATACGCCCCTATGCCTCGACAGTTCTAACCACGATGCCCTCGAGGCGGCGCTCAAGGTCTATAAGGGTAAGCCGCTGGTTAATTCGGTTACCGGTGAAGAGCACTCCCTGAAAAGGATACTGCCCTTGATCAAAGAACATGGTGCTACCGTCATCGGTCTGGTGCAGGACGAAGACGGCATCCCCAAGGACACTGAGGGAAGAGTGCGGATTGCCCATAAGATAGTGGAAAAAGTCGAGGCGGCAGGTATCTCTCGAGAGGATCTAATCATCGATTGCCTGGCTTTCGCGGTAGGAGCTGAACCCGCCTCCGGCGTGGCAGTCATAGAAGCCATCCGGCGGATTAAGGTTGAACTGGGGGTGAACATGACAATGGGCGCCAGTAATGTATCTTTTGGCTTGCCTGACCGCGAACTGATCAATAACGCCTTCGTCGTCATAGCTACTGCTGCCGGTGCCACCTGCCTCATTGTGGATGTTGCTAAGGTGCGCCCGATTATCCTAGCCATCGATCTTGTGCTCGGCCGCGACAAGCGCGCCCGACGCTATATTGAAGCGTATCGGCAGCGTCCGAAGCAACAGTAACAATAATAAGTAAATCACAGGGAGGAAAGAATGCCAACAAGGAATATATTAACCGAGCTAAGTCGATACAAAATAGGTGCCTTCGCGAAAAATAAGGAAATGCTCCTGCCAGCACTACTCGCTATCTTCCTGGTCTTTAGCTTGCTTCCTCCTGCTTCGGTAGCGGAAGCTTCAGCAACTATGCATCTGCCAGATGACGGTTCTATTATTGCGGCAGCAGATAGCTCCAGCCCTGCTTCTGCAATAGCACTAAATACGTTTCAAGGGCAAGCGACGCCAATGGTTGCCGCAGGCTTCTATCACACAGTGGGGCTTAAAGCTAACGGCACCCTGGTCGCAGCGGGAGAGAATTACTTTGGGCAGTGCAATGTCGGCAACTGGACAAACATAATCCGAGTCGCGGCAGGAAGCCAACACACAGTAGGGCTTAAGACCGACGGCACTGTAGTGGCAGTGGGAGACAACGTCGGCTGGAAATGCAATGTCGGCAATTGGACAGACATAATTCAAGTAGCCGCAGGTTATGATCAGACGTTGGGGCTTAAGGCAAACGGTTCTGTGGTTGCCGTGGGATACAGCGGCTTCGGGCAGAACGATACCAGCGACTGGACGGACATTATCCAGATCGCCGCAGGTTATGGTCACACAGTGGGACTTAAGTCCGACGGCACTGTAGTCGCAGCGGGATACAAAGGACTCGGGCAGAGCGATGTCGGCGACTGGAGGGACATCGTCCAGGTCGCTGCCGGTAGCTATCACACGGTGGGGCTTAAAACCGATGGCACAGTTGTCGCCGTGGGAGATAACGCCTACGGGCAGAGCGATGTCGGCGACTGGAGGGACATAATACAGGTCGCCGCAGGCTACGAGTACACGGTGGGGCTTAAGGTCGACGGCAGCGTGGTCGCCGTGGGATGGAACCAGCACGGACAATGCGATGTCGAGGATTGGGCAGATATCATCCAGGTTACCGCAGGTGGCTGGCACACAGTGGGACTTAAGAAGGACGGCACGGGGGTCGCCGTGGGAAGAGGCTACTATGGGCAGTGCGATGTCGGGGACTGGACAGACATAATCAGGGTCGCCGCAGGCTCCAGGCACACAGTCAGACTTAAGAAGGACGGCACTGTAGGCGCCGTGGGATGGAATGGCTACGAGCAGTGTGATGTCGGCGACTGGATGGGCATAATCCGAGTCGCGGCAGGTGGCTACCACACGGTAGGACTTAAAAACGACGGCACTGTGGTCGCCGTGGGATGGAATGGCTACGGGCAGTGTAATGTCGGCAACTGGACAGATATTATCGGGGTTGCAGCAGGCTCCATGCACACGGTAGGGCTTAAGAACGACGGCACTGTGGTTGCCATAGGAGACAATCAGTTTGAGCAACGTAACGTCAGCAACTGGACGGACGTCATCCAGGTCGCCGCCGGCTGGGGCCATACAGTAGGCCTCAAGGCTAATGGCACCGTGGTTGCTGTGGGGCACAACGAGTATGGGGAGCGAGCTATCGGCGGCTGGACGGACATCACCCAAGTCGACGCAGTCAACTATAACACGGTGGGACGTAAGGCTGACGGCACCGCAGTTGCCACGGGACATAACTACTACAACCAGTGCAATGTCGGCAGTTGGATAGATATCATCCAAGTCGCGGCAGGCAGCAGTCACACAGTGGGGTGCAAGGCCGATGGCACCGTGGTCGCTGTGGGAAGCGACGTCGGTGGACAGTATGCCATCAATAACTGGACGGATATCACTCAGGTAGCCACAGGCAACTTTCACACGGTGGGGCTTAAGCTCGATGGCACCGTGGTGGCTGCAGGCCCTGATATCGAGCTTGCCAAATGGAACCTGGGAGTTGTCGAATACGTCATTACCATCTCCAGTACGTCTAGCGGTTCCGTTACCACCCCTGGCGAAGGAGCGTTCACCTACAATGCCGGGACGATGGTGCGTCTGGTTGCCAGGCCCGAGAAAGACTACCGCCTTATCAAGTGGACCGGTGATGTGGGCACTATCTTCGATGTCGGCGCCACTACAACTGTAATCACCATGAATGACAACTACGACATAACCGCCAACTTCCCGGTTAACTGGCTGCTAATCGGTGGGATTATAGCAGCAGTGGTGGTAGCAGCGGGACTGACGATTTTCTTTGTGCATAGAAGGAGATCTACCTAGACCAAATTTAGCGACCTTTGGCTTTTTGGGCCACTCAGGTGGTCTGATCGCTTCATTCTCAGTTCAAAGTCGGGGTGAGAGGATTTGAACCTCCGGTCACCTGAACCCCATATAACCAGTAGAAAAGGCAGCGACCGCTTGCCTCCTTTCAAGTTCCAATATTACTTCCCCATCTCATATCTTATCAATAATTAGTTATGACAATACTAATTAGTAAGGTTAATATTAACATGGCAATTGACGTATTAGGCAATTAGTATTAATCTAATTATCTCAACTTATCTTAACTAATGCGAGGTGAACACAATAATGGGTGAACCAAATACAAGAGTAGATTTCAATGATATTGCATGGGGAGCAATCATTTTCTACTATAAGGCGGTTGCTGACAAAAAGTACTGTAAAATCCTAGGCGACACACCTTTCATAGAAAAGCTCCGACAAACACCGCATGGCATCACGGCATCGGAGTTTGAGGAAAAGGTTATCCTCGATTATGTGAATCTCAGCAATTATGACGTGCTTATTGAGCATAAAATAGCTGAGCGTCTTTTAGAAAACATTATTAACCTGCACCCTGATGTATTAGCCCTGCAAGATCTAACTTTACTTGATTGTGACCTTTCTGATAATGCTATAGCTAAAAGAATCGAGAAGATATACATTTCCTTATATTCAGTTCCCGGTCTCTGGGTCACTGGTGTATCGAAAATCGCCCACCTTTTGAATGACAAGCTACTCGTACTATTAAATCTGGATATTTCTTCTCACTTTCGCCTTGAAGATGGTAGTATTGCATTTACAACTTGGGTCAAATTTCTACAGGATAGTGCGAGGCAAGTGACTAGGGATTTTCAAGAGCGAGGGTATCAAGGCACACCCGCGGAATTCATCTCAGAGAAACTTGGTTACACGAGGCAAGCCTGTCACAAGTCACTGGTTAAGTACCTTGATGAATATTACTGGCTACGCTTTTCTGACAACCTGCCAATCCCACCTCCGTGGACTCCAACGTATATTCCTGAACAAGAATAGGGAAACCACAAATACCCGTTCCCAATATCTGTCTATAGGAAAGCATATCTACGGAAGTCTTACCGATGTATTAGTTGGACTGACTGCTTTATTTCCAATACAAAGTCGGGGTGAGAGGATTTGAACCTCCGACCACCTGAACCCCATTCAGGTGCGCTACCAGGCTGCGCTACACCCCGTCGCAATGAATTCTCTTAATATGTTATCATAGTCACCACAGCAAAGAAAATATCGGATTGACAGGTGGTGAATCTTGGCTAAGAAACAAAAAAAAGCTACACCTGAGCGAGCCCCTAGTAAGCACCAACTCTCCAAATGGCAGCGCCAGATGAAAATACGCAGAATTGTCATAATCGCTGCTGTCGTTTTCTTGGTTGGCATTTCGAGCTGGGTGGGTTATGAGTATTATAAGGACTATAAGAGCGATCCCATGCGTCAGGTCATGATTGAGGTAAACGGCGTCCCTTTTACTATGGAATACTTCGTAAAGATACTTGATATTTACGTTAACAATTACATTAATTTAACCATTAATACTTACCTCGATTTCTATATGCAGGCTTACAATACTACCCGTGACGAAACTATAGAGTTGCTGACCTCTAATGCCATCACCGATTTGTCGCAAAATACCGATAATATTGCTGATATGATTACTGGTCAGGTCGCTGATGATATTGTCAATGCTGAATTACTGCGACAAGGAGCTAAAAATCTGGATATTAAAGTTACTACCCAGGAAATAGAAGCGAAGCTAAAAGAATATGATTTGCCCGATGATGTTGTATATCAAGATATAATTAGGGCTTCTTTATTACAGGAAAAGCTCGGAGAATATTTTGGTTCTCAGCTGCCTAACACTATGGAGCAAGCTCACGTGCAAGTAATGCTTGTTGAGAGTCAAGACGTAGCTACTGAGCTAATATCCGAAATCGAAGCTGGTGGCAACTTCACCGCTTTAGCTGAGGAGTTTTCCTGTAACTCCTCGATTGAAGGCGATTTGGGTTGGCTGCCCCGTGAGCTAATGCCGAATACCTCGATTGCTGATGCCGCTTTCAACCTTACCCCCAGCGAGACAATTCACCGTATTTATGACAAAACAGCGATCAAAGACATTGGCTATTGGCTTATAGAAGTTACTGATAGGCAAGATGATGAGATAAAGGCCAGAGCCATGTTGCTGGGCAGCGAGGCGGAGGCAGAGCGAGTTAAAGCCGAATTGGTTAGCAGTAACTTCAGCTCTCTAACTAAAGAATACTCCCAGCATGAAAGCAAAGATGAAGGTGGTGAGCTTGGTTCGCTGAAACGAGGGCATATGGGCAGCGCGGCTTTCGACGAAGTCGCCTTCAACATTACTCTCAATGAGATAAGCGAGCCAGTTAAAGATGAATCGGTCCAAACCACTGGTGGCTATTGGCTCGTAAAGGTTGTAGATAGGGGTGAACATGAGCTTGAAGAGGAAGTCAGGGAAAAGCTGATAGACAAGCACTTTAATGATTGGCTTGAAGAGTTGTCAGAGGAAAGCACAATTGAAACTAACCTGGATGCAGACAAGAAAGAGTGGGCTGTAAACAAGGTTATACAAGCAAGGTAACACCGTAATGAAGAAGGATATTGGCATCGGCTTACTGGGCTTGGGAACTGTAGGCAGTGGTGTAGCTGAAGTCCTAGTTACCAGGGCAGACAATCTAGCTGAACAAGCAGGAGCCCCTCTAATTTTGAAAAAAGTACTGGTGCGCGATGTGAATAAACAACGCCCGGTAGGAGTTGGTCCCAACCTGTTGACCAGCCACCCTGAAGAAGTCCTCTCTCATCCTGAGGTAGATATAGTAATCGAACTCATTGGAGGCGAACATCCGGCCACAGAATATATAGAACAAACTATCGCTAACGGTAAGCACGTAGTTACGGCCAATAAGGAGGTAATGGCTAAACATGGATACGAGCTATTGTCTCTGGCCGGGAAAAACAACGCTGACCTCCGCTATGAGGCAAGCGTAGGTAGCGGCATACCACTCATTTCCTCTTTCCAACAAGATTTAGCGGCCAATAAAATCTCGGCCATCCATGCCATCCTTAACGGCACTACTAATTATATTCTGACCCGAATGGCACAAGGGGGACTGGATTTTGCTTCGACCTTGAAACAAGCCCAGGAATTAGGTTATGCCGAAGCCGATCCTGTTAAAGATATAGAGGGGATAGACGCTGCTTATAAACTGGTTATCTTATCCAATTTGGCCTTCCGGGCTAAATTTGTCCCTCAAGATGTATATTGCGAAGGAATATCAAATATTGCCGCTCGAGATTTTCTTTATGCCAAGGAATTTGGCTATGCTATAAAGCTTCTAGCCATTGCCAAGAGATCTGATAACGAAGTAGAGATGAGGGTCCATCCTGTTTTTATCCCCGAGGATTCCCAGTTAGCTAAAGTAGATGGTGTTTATAATGCCGTCGAGGTGGAAACTGACTTAGCTGGCAAACTAGTCTTTTACGGGGAAGGGGCTGGAGCTCTCAGAGCTTCCAGCGCTGTTATGGCTGATGTGTTGGCGATAGCCGGAAATATCTATTGCGGCGTAAATAATGTCCCTGAACTAAGATTAAACCAGCGAGTAACTGCGAAGCCCATGTCCGAGGTAACGACACGGTATTATCTCAGACTGAACGCGCCTGACCACCCCGGTGTATTAGCTCAAATCTCGCAAGTTCTAGGCGACAATTCTATAAGCATTTCATCCGTAATTCAGAAAGAAAGCGACCTGTCAGCACAAACGGCCATAATCGTCATTATGACCTATCCGGCAGAGGAAAAAGGGATACAAAAAGCCCTCAAGCAATTAAGACAGCTGCCCGTGGTTAACGAGGTTATCAACTTTATCAGGGTTGAGGGATGAAGCGAGGCGTCTTAAATAGATATCGTGACTTCCTACCAGTTACCCCGGCTACGCCTTTGATTACGCTGGGGGAAGGAGATACCCCTTTAGTGAGGTCACGAATTCTAGAGAAAGAGCTTGGCTGTGGTGAACTTTATTTTAAGCTCGAAGGCTGTAACCCCACTGGCTCTTTCAAGGACCGGGGCATGGTGGTGGCGGTAGCTAAGGCGGTGGAAAGAGGCAGCCAGAGCATCATTTGTGCCTCCACAGGCAACACCAGCGCTTCGGCAGCCGCTTATGGCGCTAGATTCGGACTCAAAACTATTGTCATTATTCCCAAAGGGAAGATAGCAACGGGGAAGCTAGCCCAGGCTCTTGTTTACGACGCCCAGATTATAGGTATAAAAGGTAATTTCGACCAGGCGCTTCAAATTGTGCGCGCCCTGACCCAAAAATACCCCGTTACCCTGGTAAACTCACTGAATCCCGACCGCATCGAAGGTCAGAAAACATCAGCCTTTGAGATTATCGACGACCTGGGGGATGCTCCCGATTATCTCTTTATACCTGTGGGCAATGCCGGTAATATCACCGCCTACTGGAAGGGATTCTTGGAATACCACCACGCGGGCAAGGCTAGCCACACTCCTAAAATGATGGGCCTTCAGGCTGCAGGCGCTGCCCCCATAGTACTGGACAAGATTGTTAAACAACCCAAGACCATCGCCACAGCTATTCGCATCGGCAATCCTGCTAGCTGGCGGAAGGCAGTGGCTGCCCGGGATGAGTCGGGGGGCATAATTGACTGTGTTACTGATGATGAAATTCTGAATGCCTACAGGTTGATGGCAATCAAGGAAGGCGTCTTCGGCGAGCCGGCTTCAGGAGCCTCCTTAGCCGGGCTGATTAAGTTGTCCAAAGAGGTAAGCTTCTCGGGGAAGCGTGTAGTTTGCATCGTAACCGGCGCCGGGCTAAAGGACCCCGGTATACCAGCAAGATATGCCCAGGCACCGATAGAGCTTCCTGCCGAGCTGGCAGCCGTTGAGGAAGTTCTAAAATCCCCTACATCGGCGATTTTCCAGCATGCCCGGAGATGACAAGAGGCAAAGAGCTGGACTTATATTGTAAAGAAAGTGACACTGTATTAAGGATGTGAAAATTATGCCAAAAATTGTTACCGGAAATATAGGGAAATTCAGCCAGCATTATCCCAAGGTAGCAGTTATAGTTACCGCCAGCGCCCGGGGCAGGGACGCTGCCATGACCGCCGCCTGGCATAGCTCGATTTCTCTCAAGCCTCCCCTCTATGGCATCGCCATTGCATCTAAGAGATTCACCTACCAGCTTATCACTGAAAGCCAGGATTTTGGCATTAATTTCATTCCCTCAGAGAAAGCCTCCCTCGCTGCTGCCATCGGCGGCATTTCCGGAAAGAAGATAGACAAATTTGATAGGTTTAATATCAAGAAAGAGAGACCTTTAAATACTACGGCACCTATCTTAAAAGATGCTTATGCTGCCTATGAATGCAAGCTGGTGGATAGTAAGCCCTATGGTGACCACCTCTGGATAGTCGGTGAGATTGTAGCTGTGCACTTCCTCGAGGAAGCATTCACCCCGACAGAGGTCCTCGACCTGGATAAGATAAAGCCGCTCCTTTACCTTGGTTCAGACCACTACGCTAGTGCGGATAAAAACAGCATAAAGCTTATAAAGAGGGAGGTATAGATGGTTAATCAAGATAAAATCAAACTGGCAATGTCCTCCATAATTGAAGCCATTGGTGAGGACCCTTCCAGAGAGGGTGTAAAGGGTACGCCAAGGAGGGTGGCTGAAATGTATGCCGAACTCTTTTCCGGTTTGGATATCGACCCTAAAGCCGAGCTCGTGGTGGACTTTGAGGAAGGATATGAAGAGATGGTGATTCTAAAGGACATTCCCTTCTATTCCATGTGTGAACACCATCTCTTGCCCTTCTACGGCATGGCCCATGTTGGTTATATTCCCAGCCCTGGTGGCAGAGTGGTAGGGGTCAGCAAACTGGCCAGGGTGGTAGAAATCTGCGCCAGGCGCCCTCAGCTTCAGGAAAGGATGACCCAGCAGATTGCTGACGCCATCTTTGAAGCACTTCAACCCGATGGGGTGGCTGTAGTTGTTCAAGCCGAGCACTTATGCATGGTTATGCGCGGGATAAAAAAGCCGGGCACAACTGTGATAACCTCGTCAGTGAGGGGGAATTTCCGCAGCAACGTAGCAACTCGTAGTGAATTTTTATCCTTGATTCAAAAGAAATAGTTTATTCATGTCGCAAGGACTCGATAGGGTCGAGTCGTGCCGCCCGGATAGCCGGATACAATCCAGAAACAAGCCCGATAAAAATTGCTACACCTACCGCCAGGACAATAGCATCGCCGGAAAGCATAGCGGTAAAGGAGAAACCAAGATTTGTCGCTATGACAGACATGATTTTAACTATAATCCACCCCAGTCCTATCCCGAGAGCACCGCCACAGAGTCCCAGTGTAGCAGCTTCAATGAGGAATTGAATTAAAATATCTCGACGCTTGGCTCCTACCGCCTTGCGCAGACCGATTTCCCGGATACGCTCGGTCACCGAAACCAGCATGATATTCATAATCCCGATGCCGCCTACAAGCAAGGATATACCAGCTATGCCGGCAAGTACAAGCTGGAGTATTCCCAGCACCTGGGTAACCTGGTCTGCCACAGACGCCACGTTGAAAACTCTGAAGTCATCGTCTTCTCCCTCCCTGAGGCTATGGCGGACCCTCAAGATATCGGTGATCTCCTGCTCGGCAGCTTGCAAGTCGCTGCTGGTCTTCGCCTGGACGCTGATCTGATTCACGTTGCTTCCACGGCTGCCCACCTGTGAGGTTGCCAGAGTGGCATAGAAGGTGGATAAAGGAATATACACCCTCATGTCTTCAAATCCAAATCCCATCCCCCGGCTTTCCAGTACACCGCTGACCTGGAATTGACGCCCACCAATCCTCAAGCTCTGACCAGTAGGGTCCATCTCACCAAAAAAGGTCTTGGCTACTTCGCTCCCCAGGACGGCTACCCTTGACCTCGCTCCATAATCGAAGTCGGTTATGAAGCTGCCCTGCGCCACGGCATAGTTGTCCACCCATTCGGCTTGTGGAGCCACCCCGGCAATAATTGTGTTGCTAAGGCTCTCTCCACCAGCTACAACCTGAGCGTAAGTCTGCGTCATTGGCGCCACACCTTCTACAGAAGGGGCGTTTTGGGCAATCGCCTGCGCATCTTCCAAAGTCAGCGTTGACTGAGCTCCCACTCCACTCATGCCGAGTTCTGGAGGCATGACGTATATCAGGTTAGACCCCAGGGTGGCAAAAGATTCCTCTACTATAGCCGCCTGCGCACTTCCCAGAGATAGTACAGAGATAACTGCAGCCACGCCAATCAGGATGCCCAGCATGGTCAAAGCTGACCTTAGCTTGTTACCAAGCAAAGCCCGCAGCGCTGTAGAGAAACAATCCCAGAGTTTCATTCCGATGCCTCTATTTGGCCATCGCGAATTTTAATGGTGCGCTGGGTATAAGCGGCAATATCTGGTTCATGAGTAACCAAAACGATGGTCATACCCTGCTCATTCAATTGCTTAAAAATCGCCATGATTTCCTGGCTAGTCCGGGTGTCAAGGTTTCCTGTTGGTTCATCAGCTAAAATAAGCGAGGGATTATTTACCAAGGCTCGGGCGATAGCCACCCGTTGTTGTTCCCCTCCAGCTAGCTCGCTCGGCCTGTGAGTGACCCGATGAGCTAATCCCACTGACTCCAGGACCTGTAATGCTCTTTGCCGTCGATTGCTGGCACCGCCGTAAATAAGTGGCAGCTCCACATTGGCTAAAGCCGTGGTCCGGGACAACAGGTGGAAGCTTTGGAAGACAAAGCCTATCTTTTTATTTCTTATCTCGGCTAACTGATTATCGTTAAGCTCGCTTACCTCGATCCCATCCAGCAGGTATCGTCCTGAAGTCGGCTTGTCAAGGCAGCCGATGATATTCATCAGGGTAGACTTCCCCGAGCCCGAAGGCCCTATGATAGATACCATCTCCCCTGACTCAATGCGGCAACTAATCCCCCGCAGAGCAGGAACTTCGGTCTGTCCCGCTTTATACACTTTGGTTATGTTTTCAAGTTCAAGCATTGGCTACATCATGAAGAAGCCGCCTGGTCGCTCACCAGAAGTGGGTAATATCACCTTTTCTCCCTCCTGCAATCCCGATAAAACTTCAGTGTTTATCCCGTCGGTTAGCCCCAGGGTAATTTCCCGTTCCTCCTCTTGCTCATCTACGAGCACTACAACCATTGGATTTTCCGTGGTCCCCCGAATATATCTGTTCGGTATCGACAATACATCATCATGACGCTCGATGATAACTTCAGCAGTGGCACTCATGCCATCCCTGAGCTCTGCGACGGGATTTTTCAAAGCTATGGTGGTGTCGTAAGATACCACCCCGGCTAGAATTGTGCCTACCGGGGAGATAAAAACAACACTGCCTTTTACTTCCTCGTCGGGCAAGGCATCTAGTATGATATTCGCTTCCTGGCCTAGCTGCACCATGGCGATATCTATTTCATCAATAAAGCCGCGCATCTCTATCTTGCTGGTGTCAACCAGGGATATTGCCGGACTGGCTAATGTCGCTGTCGAGATTTCTTTTCCTTCAGTTATGCTGATGTCAGCTACCACTCCATCAAAGGGAGCCACTATTACCGCCTTTTCCAGGTTAAGCTCTGCCGATTCCAGGCTGAGTTCTGCTATTTCCAGATTCAGCTTTGCTGTTTCCCAGCTCGCTTTGGCTGCATCCAGTTGCAACTCAAGCACATCCTCGGATACTGTGGGGGGAGGCTCATCCAGGTTGATCTCGGCGATTTCGTATTGTGCTCGGGCTGCCTTGACTCCTTCCTCCGCTATTTCGACTTGCAACTCAGCCATCTCTACACTTGATTCCAAAGACGGCGCATCAAGCCTGGCTAATACCTGGTCTTTTGTCACGTTATTCCCTTCGTCAACCAGCACCTTTTCCACTGTACCTGGGGCACCAAATGATAAATACGCTTTGTCAGGCATTCCTAAACTGCCATCCACTAAAACGGTTTTCACTATATCGCCTCGAGTAACGTTAACAGTCGTCAGCGTAGATTCGGGGCTGGTGCCTCTGGTAAATACGATACCGAGTACTATACCGATAACAACCAGGCAGACTACTATTATTATTCGCCTTTTTTTCATTTTTCTGTATACCTCTCTCTATTCTGATAAACCACTCATTATAGCGCAAATCTATGGTCTCACGTAAAAAAAGAGCGCACCATATATTTTGGCTGAGTCATTAACCTTCCTTACCTTCACCTTCTAGCCCAACATCAGCGATTTTATTTTTCTCTACTAACTTGGCAACCTCATCAAGTCGACTGCTCATGATATTCAGCAGTTCCTCTGCTGCCTCAGCTTTGATGAAGATAAGTCCCCGCCCATCCAAATGACCGAAAACCAGAAGTTTACTACCAGTGTCTATACCCAGTTCTTTTCGGGCTTCTACGGGAATCACCAACTGCCCTCGAGGCCCAAGCACAGCAGTGCCGAAACACCTGCCTATTACACGCATATTCATTTGTTCCATTCTTGCCTCCCGCATAAGATATATCAGTATTATATGATTTATCTTACTTTTTGTCAAAATTATATTGGAGATTGTTTATTAACTGCTCGTGGTGAGCGGAACCATGAGCGGCAGTCGTGATAAAATTAAGTTGACTTCGACATGCTCAGGCGAACGGGTTGCTGAACAACCTCCGAATTTTAAGCGTGGCTCGCGATGAAAAAACTTATTGAAGGGGCAGGTAAGCTGGGGATAGAGTTCAATTCCAGGCAGGTAAAGCAATTTGAGCTTTATTACCAAGAACTGATTGAATGGAATAAAAAAATTAACCTCACAGCCATAACAGATTACTCCTCGGTACAGGTAAAGCATTTCCTTGATTCCCTGACCATCACCATGGCTTTGCCTGGGGAAGAAGTGGAAAAACCGGATTTCAATATTGTTGACATAGGTACAGGTGCCGGCTTCCCCGGAGTTCCACTCAAAATTCTTTTCCCTCAGCTCAGGCTGGTACTCATTGAACCCACGACTAAAAAGATAGCTTTCCTCCACCACATTATCCACAAGCTGGAGCTGGAAAATATCGAAGTTTTGAATAGCAGAGCCGAAGAAGCAGCTCACCTATCACTCTATCGTGAGCAATTTGCCTTGGTTCTTTCCCGTGCTGTGGCCTTGCTGCCTACCCTGGTAGAACTAACTCTGCCTTTTTGCCAGATCGGGGGAAGATTTATCGCTCAGAAGAAAGGGAAGAGCAACCAGGAGATAAACAGGGCGGAAAAGGCCATTGCTGCTCTGGGAGGCAAATTAGACCAGATAAAGAAAATAGAATTGGACGAATTCAACGATGGGCGTTATTTAGTAATTATTGATAAAATATACCCGGCACCAAATAAATATCCCCGTCGTCCTGGACTGCCAAGGCGACGACCGATTCAGGAGGTGAATAGCGATGTGGAGTAGAAGATCCCGGAGGTTCTATTTTGGTTTTCCTCCCTTCGGTTTCTACTTCCAGGGATTCAAGCCCTTTCCCGGCAGAAAGGAGTATCTGGATATGCTCGAGGAGTATAAGAAAGACCTGGAAGAGGAACTCAAGGAGCTAGAAAGGGAGATCGAGGAAACAAAAAAGAGCCTCTAGCAAAGAAATGCAAATCAGATAAAGACTAATTTGAAGGAATGCTGAAAGATATTCCAAGGCTGATACAAAGCCAGGCAGACTTTATCATCAGTCAACAACTTCCTTCCGGGGCTATCCCCTGGTACCAGGGCGGTATCACAGACCCCTGGGACCATGTGGAATGCGCCATGTCTTTAGATTTTAGCGGCCGGTCCAGTAAGGCTAGCTTGGCTTATAAATGGATGCGTGATAACCAGAATCCTGACGGAAGCTGGTATTCTAGTTATCTCAATGATAAAGCTCAAGACCTGACTAAAGATACAAATTTCAGCACTTATATAGCAACAGGGATGTGGTTTCACTACTTCACAACCCGGGACCTGGACTTTCTCCGCTACATGTGGCCTACGATGGAGAAGAGCATAGACTTCGCCTTAAGTTTACAACAGCCTGACGGCGAGATTTATTGGGGGCTAAGCAAGAATAATGAAGTCTGGCCGGGAGCAATTTTAACTGCCTCAAGCAGCACCTGGCTCAGTATTAAATATGGCATAAGGATTGCTAAAAAATTGGGTGTGGATAAGCCTGACTGGAATAAGGCATGCCAGAGGCTGACCGGAGCAATCAAAGAGCATCCCGAACGCTTCGACAGGTTAGGCGAGGATAAGAGCGGGCACGCCATGACCTGGTATTACCCCATCCTTGTAGGTCTGATCAAGGGGAAGCAAGCAGAAAAGCACATCCTGGAGGGATGGCAAGATTTCATCATAGATGGTTGGGGGTGTAAATGCTTTGCCGATAGACAGTCAGTATGCGTAGCTGAGACCTTTGAACTGATCCTGGCCTTAGCAAGGATGGACGCCAGAGATAAGGCAAAGATGGTGCTGGACTGGGTATTGCAATTTAGGGACAGCGACGGCGTGTTTTATCGGGAGGTATATTGGCCGCAAAGAGAGATAAGAAGATCAGAGATGGAACCACAGGCCCATGAAAAGAATACCTGGACATCGGCAGCAGCGATACTGGCTATGGTGGCTTTAGATGGGATTAAAATACCATAGCTCAAACATTGGCCGGTAAGATGAGTTTAGAGCCCAGTATTAAAAGAGTTTCCGGAAAGATTCCATTATTAGAAGACGACCCCGATGATTTCGTGGGTTACGAAGTCCTCATAGACTTTATCAAGCAACGGGCACTGTATAAGCTAGAAGGAGATATCATCGAAATTGGTGCTTATATGGGCAGAGGTACTGCCAAACTGGCAAAGTTTGCCCAAAGATATGGTAAGAGGGTATACGCCATAGATGTTTTCGACCCCAGCCTCGACAAAACTATAAGCAAGAGCGGAATCAAGGCAGGTGACGTATATGAAGCATTTCTCCAGGGCCGCTCAATGTTAGAAGCTTACCAGGAGTCAACTCGAGGCTTTGATAATATCGTAACTATAAGGGAAGATTCTAAAAAACTTAGCTTCCCCGAAGAGCAAAGATTCATCTTCGGATTCATTGATGGCTGCCACCAGCAAGCATACGTAGTTAATGATTTCCATATCATCTGGCCCCATCTTGTCTCCGGAGGCGCTCTCGGTTTACACGATTATAAGTTTGATGATTGGCCAGAGGTCACCAAAGCCGCCGATATGCTAATACATGCACACAAAAGAGAGATAAGCGAAGCATATGAGATAGAAGGGAAGTACAATATCCTGTCTCTTCTGTTAATTAAAAGGTAGAATTCATCTCCAGCCCTCCGAGGCTGGATATCTCTGACTGAATTGAAAGGAAGGTAGCAGTGAAGAACAGAAATATGTTCCTGTCATCGCTACTGTCTGTCGTTCTCGTCTTAAGCCTGATTCTTGCGGCGTCGGTAGTAGGAGCTTCAGCAACGGCCGTGAATACGCCGCAAGGTCAGATAACGCCCATGGTCGCCGCAGGCTGGGGTCACACAGTGGGACTTAAAGCCGACAGTACCCTGTTTGCCGTGGGAGACAACCGCTACGGACAGTGCGATATCGGTGGCTGGACGAATATCACCCAGATCGCTGCAGGCAACCATCACACGGTTGGGTTGCATGCTGACGGTACCGTAGTTGCTGTAGGATGGAACCACCAGGGGCAGTGCAAGGTTGGTGGCTGGACGGACATTGTCTGGGTCGCCGCCGGCGTGTATCACACTGTGGGGGTTAAGTCCGACGGTACCGTTGTCACCGCGGGGGCAAACGTCTATGGGCAGTGTAACGTCGGCAACTGGACGGATATCGCCTATGTGGCTGCAAGCTATGATCACACGGTGGGAATCAAGTCCGACGGCACCGTGGTCGCTGTGGGGGACAACTATTACGGGCAGTGTGATGTTGGCGAATGGACGGACATCGCCCAAGTCGCGGCAGGCAGTCATCACACGGTAGGGATTGAGTCCGACGGCACCGTGGTCGCCGTGGGATACAACCGCTACGGGCAGTGCGATGTCAGCGGCTGGACGGACATCGTCCAGGTAGCTGCAGGCAGCCATCACACGGTGGGGCTTAAGTCCGATAGCACGATTGTCACCATGGGAGACAATGACTACGGGCAGTGCAATGTCGGCGGCTGGACAGATATCATCCAGGTCGCCGCCGGCGTGTATCAAACGGTGGGTCTTAAGTCCAACGGTAAGGTGGTCGCTGTTGGAGCTAACAACTACGAGCAGTGCAATATCACCGGATGGACCGAAATCACCCGGGTCGCCGCAGGATACGGTCACACAGTCGGGCTTAAGTCTGACAGGACTGTGGTCGCCGTGGGAGACAACCGCTACGGGCAGTGCAATGTTGATGGATGGGAGGATATTATTCAGGTCGCCGCAAACGGCTATCAAACGGTAGGGCTTAAGTCCGACAAGACTGTAGTCGCCGTGGGGTTGAACAACTACGGGCAGTGCAATATCACCGGATGGACCGATATCACTCAGGTCGCCACAAGTGGCTGGCACACAATAGGAATCAAGACCGACAGGACTGTGCTTGCCGTAGGATATAACGACGAGCGATGCGATGTCGGCGGCTGGACAGACATCGTTCAAGTAGCCGCTGGACGGTACCACACAGTGGGGCTCAAGTCTGATGGCAGCGTGGTCGCTGTGGGAGACAACGGCGACGGGCGGTGCGATGTCGGCGGCTGGACGGGCATCGTCCAGGTCGCTGCCGGCTTGTATCATACTGTCGGGGTTAAGTCCGATGGTACCGTGGTCGCCGTGGGAGACAAAGCCTCCGGAAAGTGCGATCTCAGCGGCTGGACAGACATCGTCCAGGTCGCTGCCGGTACCTATCACACGGTTGGAATTAAGTCCGATGGCACTGTGGTCGCCGTGGGGGATAGTGCCTCCGGGCAGTGCAATATCGGCGGTTGGACGAGCATCACCCAGGTCACAGCAGGCACCTATCACACGGTGGGGCTTAAATCTGACGGCAGCCTAGTCACGGTGGGCTTGGAGACAGAGCTTGCCAAATGGAATCTATGGGTTACTGACTCTGAGGAGATTACGCCAGTCAATTGGTCGCTAATCAGTGAAGTAATAGCGGTGGTAGTAGTTGTACTGGCGGTTTTCTTGATGCGTAGAAAGAGAGTTGCCTAGACCTCTGGACTTTGTAATTGCTTGCTTTTCAGGCACACCCTATCATTGAGAGCCCGCCCATTCTTGTCATTGCAAGCATCGAGAAGTCGGGCGTGGTCTGGTAAGGTTCCAAAGCTGATTTTTTGACCTCGAAGCTAAGAATTTTTTGGTGCTATTTGATTTTTTGTTTGAATATTCCTTGATACACTCATATTTTTTTCTCTGTTTTACAGTGATATTAGCCTTCAGGTTAACATCAACTTAACATTTTAGTTATAAAATAAAGACATGCCTAAAAAAGACTACCTCGATAAAGAAGCAGGATTTTGCTTTTAAGCATATCGGTTACACCCGTAAGAGGTAACATATGATGAAATCAACCACGATTATTTTTAACCCCAAAACCCTTGACAATACAGGGGTGGGGTATAATAAAATAAAATGGGGTGGTAGTACGTTAATATTGTTTACTTAACTATCCCAAAAGGAGGTGAATGGGTATTAGAATATTGACAGTATTAATTAAGATTTTAGAAAGATAAATTATTTTAAAAGGAGGTGAACATGAGGAAGGGAATTCTCGCTATTTGTTCAATTTTATTAATTACACTTGCAGTTTTAGTGCCAGGCTGTACACCAACAACAGGCACTATCGAGGTCCACGCTACCCTTGATAGCGCTCCCTGGACAGGAGCGGTTGCCTATACGTTAACCGGACCCGGAGCAACGGCACCCACTGTCATTAACGGGACTAGTGTTGATGACAGCTTTACCGCGGATCCCGGTAGCTGGACATGTGCCTACGTCTCCGGCGGTCCAGGGACATTTGTTGATATCACACCATCAGACACTCAGAGTGTGACCGCGGGCGTCACGACCAACTTTACTTTGAACTTCGTGACGCCGGTGGTGCCGCCAATACAGGTGGATGCATCCGTTGAATTCGTAACTTGGAGTATAAACGGGACGCCTGTTCCTCCCGGTTGGCACCCGGTGGGCCCGGGTGCAGTTATCGATGCTCACTTCAAGAAGCATGTGTCCGGGGCGGAGACAGGAGCAAAGGTCACGGTAGATCAGACAGATTGGCTCGACTTTCATAATAATGGTTACGAGGGAGAACAGGGACCGCCGATTAAGCTCCATTGTGTTAACGCCTGGGGTGCGGTAACAACTAATCCTGATTCCGACAAAAATTCCCAGCAGGCCACCGTGAATGGAGACCCTGTCGCACCTTGCCACAGGTTTTCTGTTGATTTCTGCCAGCACGTTCTTCTGGATGTAGAAACCAGTTGGGAACAGAAGATATGCACTAACTACACAAAGAACATCAACTGGATCGGTCTCCCGAAGGCAGGGGGCGAGCCGTGGATTCTACAAGGCTTAGATGATGTCGTATGGGAAATTGAGACTCCTTTGTTACCTGGGCAATCGTTCGACCTAGTTGCCTATGCTTGTGTAGAAGTGGGGGAGGGCTTTGAAGATACGAACCCTGACAATGACTGCACTGCCCCCGCAGACTGCCCGCCACTATTCATATCCTATGTAGGACCCCCACTCTAATTACAACTGTAAGAGGCAGAATAATAGGGTCGAGGAGTTAATTCCTCGACCCTATTCAATTTGAGGGTAACGCGGAGATAAACTCCGTAGCCTTTCAATGACTTTTGTGTCATCATTTCTGCAAACCACCATAATCACACCGAAGAATCCGATGGGAACACTCCCACGTTAGGTGGCCAACCATATATCACTCTATGTACAGAGTTCTGCTTGAGTACGACGAGATTTTGGGAAGAATCTCGGGGTAAGACAATTCATAGTACGGTAGTTGTGATATAATGTCCAGTCGAATAAGGAGGTAAACATGAGGAAAAGTTTTTTCGCTATTTGTTCAGTTTTATTACTTTTAGTTGTTTCAATTGCGGTTTTGGGCCAGGGTTGTGAACCAACAGGAAGAGGCTACATTGTAGTTACCGCTACCCTATGTGATGAACCCTGGCAAGGAGCATTGAACTATACGTTAACCGGAGCAAATTCAACCATAACGTATTCCGCCGTTGCATACAGCTTTAATGTGGATCCTGGTACCTGGACTTGTGAGTACGTCTCCGGTGGTCCCCCTGGGGCACACTTGGAGAGTATCACACCCGACCCAACTCAGGAAGTGGCCGCGGACGGGCTAATCACCTTTACTTTAAACTTCGAACTAGACCAGGATGCCGGCATTGAGTTCGCAGGTTGGACCATAGATGGGACGCCTATTGAAGAGTCGGGCGCAGAGTACGAGGAAGGGGTTGGCTGGCATGTGGATCTGGAACTGTGGTCTTCTCCGATTCATACCATCGATGTTCACTTTAAACAGTGGGTGGATGGATGCCCGGCAAGAGTGGTCGCGGTAAATGAAACGTCCTGGCTCCAGATTACTCAAACCGAAGGACCTAGTGCAATTGAGGTACGTGTCGCAAACAACTTGTGTGCGGTGGACAAGGAGCCTCCTCCAGGGGGGCGTCTTGCGGTGAAAAATTCCCAGGTGACTAGCTTCAATGGGGACCCTGTCGAGCCTCCAGAGTGGTTCCATCTTCCTGACGAGCCCGCGGTGCTGGATGTAGAAACAGCCTGGGAACTGGAGAAATGTAATAACTACACAAAGTCAATCAATTGGTTCAGTATCTCTGATGTAATTACGTTTGTCCCGCCCCCATGTGTCTTATTCCATCTTGTCGGGCCGGAAACTAGCTATCCCTGGTACGAGTTCAGACTAATTGCCTCTGCCGAGGTTGCATTGGTAGATGATGAGGACGTAAACCCCGGCAACAACTATGCTGAGGGTGCTCCATTAACCATATTACTTGCTACACCATGGTAGGTTCGCTAGGGTAACTGGTTTCTAGGCTAGCCAGAAGTGCTGGATTGTCGCTGTAGAGTGCAAAAAGATAGGGTCGAGGAGTTAACTCCTCGACCCTATTCGATTAGAGCCGCTCTCATTTGACATTTGTGATTTGACTGGTATAGCGTTATAATGAAAGTTGATGGAAAAGGGTACCTGGAAAGTTAAGACGGGACTGGCCCAGACGCTGAAGGGCGGGGTGATTATGGACGTGGTCACCCCGGAGCAGGCTAAAATTGCCGAGGAAGCCGGTGCCTGCGCTGTCATGGCACTGGAACGGGTGCCGGCAGATATCCGCGCCGACGGCGGAGTGGCCCGCATGGCCGACCCCACTATCATTACGGCCATAAAGGGAACAGTCAGCATCCCCGTAATGGCTAAATGCCGCATTGGGCACTTTGCTGAGGCCCAGGTGCTGGAAGCACTGGGCGTTGATTTTATCGACGAGTCCGAAGTGCTTACTCCCGCCGATGAAAGCCATCATGTCTGGAAACATGATTTTAAGGTTCCTTTTGTCTGTGGCTGCCGAGACCTGGGCGAAGCATTACGGCGTATTTCTGAAGGGGCAGCGATGATTCGCACCAAGGGTGAAGCCGGGACGGGCAACATAGTTGAAGCTGTCAGGCACATGCGAGCGGTCCAGGACGGGATTCGCAGGCTTCATACTTTACCTGAGGAGGAATTAGTAGCTGAAGCGAAAGCCCTCGGTGCTCCTCTGGAGCTGGTAATGGAAGTGCATAAAACAGGGAAGTTACCCGTTGTGAACTTTGCCGCCGGCGGTGTAGCGACACCAGCCGATGCTGCTTTGATGATGCAACTGGGAGCCGAGGGAGTGTTTGTGGGCTCGGGGATTTTTAAGTCCAGCGACCCCGCAACCAGGGCGCAGGCCATCGTTAAAGCTACCACCCACTACCAGGACCCGGCTATCGTGGCTGAGGTATCCAAAGGCCTGGGAGCTTCTATGCCTGGCCTGGACATAAAAGCTATACCACAGCAAGAATTGTTGTCCCCCCGGGGTTGGTGAGGTGAAAACAGGTATTTCACAGCATGCGAAGGGTAGTTACTGACGATTTAGACGCGCTACTTGACATTTTGCCACTGCACATCCGTGAGCCGCTCTACCGGCAGCCCGACCATAGCGAACTGATTGAGGTAATCTTAGATTTAGGGCGTCTCCCCGAAGCCCGTTTCCCCCACAGGGAGCTGGTCCTTAACTCCAGTGAGGTGAACCAGTCTGATATTGACTATGTGGTATCCCGCATTGGCGAGTTCACCGGGGATAACCGCGCCGGCATCAACCACACCCTGCACCGTATCTCGGCCATACGCAATAGAAATGGCTATATAATCGGCCTGACCTGCCGCGTGGGCAGAGCTGTGTTCGGTACCGTAGGGATGATTCAAGACCTTATAGAATCAGGCAATAACGTTCTGATTCTAGGGCGGCCCGGTATAGGAAAGACCACTATGTTGCGGGAAGTAGCTCGAGTGCTGGCTGATGACTTTAAAAAACGAGTTATCGTAATTGACACCTCCAATGAAATTGCCGGGGATGGAGACATTCCTCATCCCGCCATCGGACATGCCCGGCGAATGCAGGTAGCTGCCCCCGCTGAACAGCATGCGGTAATGATTGAAGCGGTGGAAAATCACATGCCTGAGGTCATAATTATCGACGAGATAGGCACCGAACTCGAAGCTCAGGCAGCCCGTACCATCGCTGAGCGCGGAGTGCAGTTGGTGGGCACGGCACATGGTAATACTCTGGAAAACTTGATAATGAATCCTACTTTGTCTGACCTTATCGGCGGTATACAGACGGTTACCCTGGGAGATGAAGAAGCCAGACGGCGGCACACACAAAAATCTATACTGGAGCGTAAGGCTCCGCCTACCTTCGATACGGTGGTAGAAATTGTAGATTATTACAAGGTAACCGTACATCCCGAAGTGACCGAGGCTGTCGATGCTCTCTTGCAAGGGCGCCCCCCCAAAGCCGAAGTGCGCTGGATGGAGGAAGATGGTGAGGTAAAAAAGGAGGCGATAACCTCTCCTCTTATGTGGGAAAGCAAGGAGGAGAAGCAGCCGGAAAAACCGCTGCGATTCTACCTCTTCGGCTCTAACCGGTCTCGTTTGGAACAAATTGCTAAGGAAGGGCGAAAGGAGCTGAAAATCGTCGCTGACCTTAAGCAAACTGACATTTTCCTCACTACACGAAGTTACTACCGCCGCAAGCCACAGAAGATACGGGATGCCGAAGCACTGGGTATACCAATTTATGTCCTTAAAAGCAACAATGCCACTCAAATGAAGCAATGCCTGGACGCTCTCTACCCCCGTGACACTCAATCTAGCTATGTCCATCATATACAGCGTCTCTTAGCAGAACACCGCGGGTTCGATTCTGGTAAACGGAGCGTGCAACCCGGCGGTAAAAGAAAGTCGAGGTAATACTTGGGACTATTCATCACCTTTGAAGGTGGCGAAGGCTGCGGAAAGAGCACCCAATCAAGGCTGTTGCTGAAGAAGCTCGAGCAGCGAAATATACCCGTGGTATTAACCCATGAGCCTGGGGGCACATCCCTGGGTAACGAATTAAGAAAAGCGCTTAAGAGGAAACAGAGCTACTCTATTCCGCCCCAGGCTGAGCTGTTTCTCGTGGCTGCTTCCCGTGCCCAATTAGTGACTGAGGTAATTCGTCCTGCCTTACAAGAGGGTAAGGTAGTCATTTGCGACCGCTTCACTCACTCCACCATGGTCTATCAGGGTTATGGGCGGGGACTTGATTTTACCGCCATACAAATGGTCAACAATATGGCAACACGGAATCTCAATCCAGATCTCATAATCTTCCTGGATATTCCACCGGAGCAGGGACTGGCGCGAAAGCGAAGCTTGAAAGACCGCTTTGAGCTAGAGGATTTATCGTTCCACCGGCGGGTGAGGGAGGGATACCTCAAAATGGCTGCCGCCGAGCCTGACCGCTGGCTGGTGATAGACGCCTCTCTACCTAAAGGGAAAATTGCTGAGACTATCTGGGCCAGGGTAAGCCGGTTATTGCACTCATCTTTGTGAGCCTTCTTCTTCTATCACTCTGACCCTGGATGAAGTGAACAGGAAGGATTTAAGAGATGTTTAGCAACATCCAGTGTCATTCTGAGCGAAGCGAAGAATCTCTGAGATTCTTTGTCGTCCCAATTTCATCGGGACTCCTCAGAATGACATTAATAAACGCTCTTGAGAATTAAAGGCATGACTAAAGCTAAGGTTGCTGTGGCATTGAGCGGAGGGGTGGATTCTTCCGCCGCTGCTTTGTTGCTCAAAGAAGCCACCTATGAAGTAATGGGTATACATATGCGCCTCTGGGATTCTTCGCGCTCCGAATACCAGGCGCATCGGGCCGAGGATATCTGCCGCACTTTGGACATTCCCTACCATCAGGTTGACCTGCAAAAGGAATTCGAGTCCTGTGTAGTTGACTATTTCTGCCGGGAATACCGGCAGGGGCGGACTCCTAATCCCTGTGTTGTCTGCAACCAGTGCATAAAGTTTGGCCTCCTCCTCGACAAAGCGCTCTCACTGGGCGCTGGCTACCTGGCTACAGGCCATTATGCCAGGGTAGAGCATTCCAGAGATGGCCATCGCTTGCTTAAAGCAGCAGACACCCGTAGAGACCAATCTTATTTTCTTTACACTCTAACCCAGGAGAAGCTCGGGCATGTCCTGTTTCCTTTAGGTGAACATAACAAAGACGAGGTTAAGCAGATGACAAAGCAGGCGGGATTGCCCGTAGGAGCAAGGTCCAGCCAGGATATTTGCTTTATCTCCCAAAAGAACTATGGCACTTTTCTCAGCCAGAGATTTTCCACCACGCCTGGCGATATTGTAGATACTTTGGGAAGGAAATTAGGTCAGCACCGGGGAATAGCCTTTTATACCATCGGGCAGAGGCATGGCCTGGGACTGGCCTCTGATAATACACTCTACGTTATAAGGATAGAGCCTGAAGGCAATAGAATTGTGCTGGGTCATGAAGAAGAGCTCTACAGCCAGAAGCTCGCCGCCCAAAAGCTGAACTGGATATCGGGCAAGGCGCCGCAGGAGCCCATTAGCGCCAGGGCCAAGATACGCTATAAAGCAAAAGAAGCGGAGGCTGTCCTCTTTCCCCACGATGACTTCGTGGATGTTCATTTCGCTCAGCCGCAAAAGGCGGTAACCCCGGGGCAGGCCATTGTGTTCTATAATGTGGATGAGGTATTGGGCGGCGGGATTATTGACTCCGATGCAATCGGAGCTTGAGCCTATAAATATAGAAACATAAATCCCCCTCTTACGGTAAGAGGGGTTAGGGGAGTTATGAAGAATACAATGGATGCCGAGCAAAGCAATAACAAGGTGCTGGAAATAACCCCCTTTATCCCCCTTATTCTAAGTGGGAGGGACAAGGAAACAATCTCTGTTTTAAGGATTCCCCTCTTAAGATAAGAGGGGACAGGGGAGTTATGAAAGAGAGAGCTTTGTCTCAGTTTCCAAACCTCGATGAGGAAGATAAGCTTAAAGCAGAGGGCTATGAGCTTGTCGCCGGCATAGACGAGGTCGGTCGGGGGGCTCTCGCCGGCCCGGTGGTCGCCAGCGCTGTTATCCTGCCCCACACAGCCAATTTGCCCTGGTTCAAGCTGGTTCGGGATAGCAAGGAATTAAACTCCAGGAAACGTGAGTCCCTCTTTGACCTGATTAACAAGGAAGCCATAGCTGTAGGCACTGGCATCGTTCCTTCTCAAGTGATTGACTCCGTGAATATCCTCAGGGCAACCAGGCTGGCTATGATGCAGGCGGTGGAAAAGCTGCCCAAACAACCGAACTTCCTCCTCATTGATAGAGTAACCTTGTCTCAGTGTCCCCTCCCTCAAAGGGGGATAACCAGAGGCGACAAATCGTGTCTCTCTATTGCCTGTGCCTCTATCATAGCCAAGGTCACCAGAGACCGCATGATGGAAG
>Ga0307430_1000530_pt1 | contig 32405 bp, 22 predicted proteins | sample SalMarWE160130MG_FD_202159 | JGI IMG/M metagenome (GOLD analysis project Ga0307430, IMG submission 202159) | Salt marsh sediment microbial communities from the Plum Island Ecosystem LTER, Massachusetts, United States - WE1603-130 | ecosystem: Environmental > Aquatic > Marine > Intertidal zone >...
AGCTTATTTCTGATCTGGCTGCCAGTCCCAAAGGTACTCCTCCTGCTGTTTGGAGGTTATTGTAATCACTAGATATTATTTGATATGTTTGTATCGCATCCTTAAAGAGTGATGATTTTTTCTGGACTCTTCCAATTGCATTAAGAAGGTCTCCTTTACTCTCCGGATCTGAAGCCTTTTCGAGATCCCGCCTATAACTGGAAAGAGCTTTGGGATAATTCTTCTCCTGAAATTCAGATTGCTGCCCTTCATATACTTTTCTTCCAGCAGAAGTTAAAGCAGATGAAGAAGATAATGGCTGTGTACTGCCATCCGGATAATACAGAAGCTTCGCAAAAGGGAGTTGAATAATGTCAGAGTTACCTAATAAAAAGAGCTCTTCTATTAAAGGATTCCGGTTTTTCAGGCTGTCTATTGTATTTGTCAGCCGGGATTGATTGACATCCTGATATTCAGCCAGGGCAATCAGAAAAGACTGTTCTGCATTCAGAATTGCCTGACGAACCGAACTGGTAACACGTTCCAGGATTTTATGGTGTTCATCCAATCTCTCTTTTTCGAGCAGTGCCTGATCATTTTTAATACCACGGAAAGCCAGATAGCCCAGAAGCAGGCAGGGGATTCCGATACCAAAAAGAAAGAGGAGAGGAATCCTTTGGGGCTTATGTATTGATTTTACCATCAGATGCTTTCAGAACACCTTAATTATCCGGTATCAAAAGTTACGAAATACTTCTCGTCTTTACAACTCTTTGATATTTAAAATATGTTTTTCAAATATGGGAATGCATTATGGAAAGAGTGAAGTATTTCAATAATATATTTTTAACCACAGAGTTACACTGAGTAACACGGAGTAGTACACGGAGTTCTATAACAGTGTGACTCCGTGCGACTTCGTGCGACTTCGTGATCCCGATCCGTTATTTGGCGGATCGGGACCGTGGTTAGATAATAAATCGTCCTATTGCTGATCTTCTATTCAGGCAGGAAATTCTCCACAAACCATAATTCCTGAACTCCTTCTTTCTCTCCTCCGAAAACAAATTTTTGACCATCAGGTGACCAGTCGAGATGGAATATTTTTACATCTCCTAAATTCGTTTCAATATCCTCAATATTCCCATTATTAACATTCATAATTTTAATAACCTTTCCTTCTTGATCATTAAAAGCAATTCGTTTGCTATCGGGAGCCCAAGCTATTTCAGAACTTGAACTCGGTACTTCCCATACAAAAATTGATTCACCGCTTTTTGCATCTATAAAATTCATATGTTTGGTTTTCGAAGTCTTGTCAACTGAAAAATAAGCTAACATTTTTCCGTCAGGAGACCAGACAAGCGAAGAAATGAATTTGTCGGGTATTGTAGCAAGAATTTTTTCTTCACCGCCTGAGGAATTAATAACCATAATATTCGTTGTATCTGAAAAGCCAGTTGGCGTTTTAATACTGGTCCGCATAAATGCAATCTTTTCCCCGTCAGGTGACCAACTGGGGCAAAGTTCTGAATAATGTCCCTTTTTATTTGTTATTTTTCTTGATTCCAAGCCGTCTGTACTAAATTCCCATATATGTAATGAAGGGAAATTTAAATCCGAAAAGAATTCTTCCCATGCTGCTGAAATAATTTTTTCCCCATCGGGCGAAATCCGGTTTCCTCCCTGATTTCCTAACTGTTTAACAGTTTCCCCTTCCTTATCCTGAGTAAGCAGTTTGCCAATTCCGCCATCAGCGGGTACTGATGCAAGGGTTAAATGCATTACTTGTTGAGGTTGAGATCCCTCTACTTTGGGGGTTATATAATAAATTCTGCTTCCATCCGGTGACCATCTCGGCTGCATTGCCCAACAATCGTTCAGAACCACAGTTGCAACACCTCCCTGAACAGGTAATGAATATAAAGCCCTTTCTTTTCTATTAATCACGATCCCAATTCTGTTATCAGTCGTCCAACCTGCCAGAAAACTTACTCCTTCAGCACCTTCTGGAATACTAATACTTATTATATTACCAGCTTCTTTTCCTTCCTTAGATACTTCAACTATTTCTATCTTGTCTTTTTTTCCATAATCCATAAATGCAATCATGCTATTGTCAGGTGACCAAACCGGACATGCTGCATAGTCAGCTTTGGCAATAAGTCTGGGATTGCCCCCAAGGGCAGGAACAATCCATAAATTTCCACCTCCGTATCCCAGATTTTTGTCTTCGACATACGCAATCCATTTACCATCAGGAGAAAAAGCAGGTTCCCTTGATTGATTATCAGTCATTTGTTTGGGAGAACCTCCATCAATCTGTGTTTTGTAAACGTGTTGTTCACCGTTCTCAACAGAAGAATAAGCAATTGTTCTTCCGTCGGGTGATAAACTGATTGAATAATTTTCCAATCGTGCTGCACGAAAGTTATCAATTACTTTTAATGGTTTTCCACCATCGGCAGGCACGATGCAGATCCATTGATTTACTAAAGAATCCATCGTTTCCGGATATTCATTAAATGCAATCCATTTACCATCATACGACCAATAAAGTCCTGAATATTCAACCTCTGTACCATCTGTATTTATCTGAACAGGTGTTCCGGAGAAATCTGGTCCAAGATTTCCTGATAGAGGCAATTTCCAAAGTTTTTTATCCGAAACAAGAGCAAGTTCTTTCCCGTCTGGTGATAATTTTGCAATGGATGAGAGCTTTGTTGGGATGTTGATTTTCCTGAAAGTTGGTTTGAGTGGTACATCCTTTGATGCAAGAAGCCGGTTAAGATTCTCTCGCGCCATCGCAACCTCCTGCCTCTGCTCGGGATAGTTCTCAACCACTTTCCGATAGGCTTTCTGTGCTTCTTCAAGCCCCATCTTTTCATAGCACAGACCTATATACAGCTGAGATTTTGCTGCGTATTCCCTCTCCTTCGGATACTTCTTTATAATTTCGTTAAACAGATCAATAGCACCATTCAGGTCTCCTTTTGTATCCATTGTGAATTTTGCTTTTTCGAAAAGGATCTTATACTGAGGAGAATCCTGAAATCCTGTTACCGTCATTAAAACGGCCATCAAAGCGACCAGGAATAAAGATCTTTTGTGTTTCATGATATTACCTCCTTTTTCTTAGTGAAATTCATTTTCACTCAAAAGTCGCACATGCAATTGTCAATGTTGTCAAAGAAATGTCAACAAGTGTAAAAGAGTGTCATCATCCTGTAAACCGGTAACCTCCTCCGTAAACTGAAAGGATATACCTTGGATGGGACGGGTCATCTTCAATTTTTTTTCTCAGTTTAAGAATATGATTATCAATGGTCCGGGTAGTGGGGTAACTTTCATAACCCCAGATTTTGTCAAGAAGATCATTTCTTGATACAACTTCTCCCCTGTGAATAATGAAGTATTTTAAAATTTCCATTTCACGAGAGGTGAATTCCATCTCCTCTCCTTTGCGTGTTACCTTAAACCGGATAAAATCAATCTCGATATCACTAAATGAATATGATTTAAGTTCTGTTTTTGCTTCCCTTTCAGCAGATCTTAACCTGGCTTTTATGCGGGCAATAAGCTCCCGGATGCTGAAGGGCTTGGTAATATAGTCGTCAGCCCCTATCTCAAGCCCCACCACCTTGTCAATCTCTTCCCCTTTAGCTGTTAGCATGATGATCGGTATGCCTATATTCTTTTGCCTGAGTTCGCGGCACACCTCAAGGCCATTCATTTCAGGGAGCATGATATCAAGAATTATGAGATCGGGAGCCTCTTCAACAGCTTTCCGAAGACCTTCTTTGCCATCAAGAGCCCAATCCACCTGATACTCTTCATCAGAGAGGTTGAGTTTTAATCCTCTGATCAGGTCTTGTTCATCTTCGATTATCAGGATCTTTTTCATAGTAACTGAATTTATCGCTATTTAAATATTCCGCAGTCTCCAGTCTCCAGTCTCCAGTCCTCAGTCTTCTCCCGCTTCGCGGGAACCTATAGCCTGCTGCCTACAGCCTACAGCCTACTTCAAGTTCCGCCCAATGGAATGGCAACAGTAAACCTGCTCCCTTTACCAACTTCACTCTCAACCTCTATTGTTCCCCCATGAGCTTCGACAATATGATTAACCAGGGTAAGTCCCAACCCGCTGCCTCTGGATTCAGATACAATTTTATTTTCTGACTGATAAAATCTTTCAAAAATTTTTGGGATTTCTTTTTGTGAAATGCCTATACCTTTATCTGAGACCTGAAGGACAGCATTCCCATTATCCCTGAATAATTTCACAGTTACTTCCTTTTTATCCGGTGAAAACTTCATGGCATTGCTTAACAGGTTAACCAGAACACTGGCAATTGATTCCGCATCAAAATTCATTTCCGGAAGGTCACGGTCAATATCGCTATGGATGACAAATCCTTTTTTCTCCAGGTGATAGCTGTATGATTCCAGAGTATCACGGATAACATCCTGCAAATCACCTTTTCTAAGATCAAATTCTTTTCTGCCCATTTCAATCCTTGAAAAATCAAGAACATTGTTGATCAGGTGCGACAGGCGTTCACTTTCCTTTGTGATTATTTCATAGCATTCCTCCTTTTCTCTGTTTGTTAGATTTCCCTTGCGCTGTAGCGTCTCCCCGTACAGGCGGATCAGTGTCAACGGGGTTTTCAGTTCATGAGAGATATTATTAACAAATTCTGTTTTTAAACGTGTGGTTTCAGATTCACGCGAAATGTCACGTGCAATCAGAACAGCCCCTAAAAGCATTAAAGCCACTATAACAGTCAGAAAAAAACCATAGAAAAAGATCTCCCGTCGCGCTGACTTCTCAATGGCTTCTATCTCGGGATGTGAAACAAGAAGTTTCCAGGGAAGGGGAAATGTCCGGAAAGTCAAAGCAAGAGATTCCTCTCCGGACTGCCCGCCTTCACCTGATGTTATATTCTGATCTCCCTCATCAATCAGCTTGAGATCAAGACCCGAATCCCTTGAAATATCTTCAAGGATTTGAGGGATCATCTGATCTTTTAAATAATTGAGATCCCAGTACAAGCCGCCATAAAAAGTCTGCCCCGACTGAAAATCAGGCAGAACGGCATAAGAAATCAGAAAGAATTCATCTTCAGAAGATACGGGAAACCGTTCCGATTTAACCTCATCATTGGCCCGCGGGAGGGATAATTTATCCTTTATTCCCGGAATAACATGGCTTTCCAGGAAATCCGTGAATGCCATTGTTTCGCTGTAAGGAGACCGTTGCTTCCGTATTTCTGAATAGGATTTTTGAATTTCAGGGTATCTTCCAACAACAGATCCATTGTTCAGGACTGATTCAATCTCTGAAATATAAAAATCATAGACAGGCTGACCAATAAGCCAAATGCCTTCCCTTATCTGTTTGTAAAGGTTGAGTAAGATTCCAAGACATGTTTTTTCCTCCTTTTTTCCCCTGGCAATCTCATACAATTGAAATTCAGCAACGATACCATAAGGATGTCCTGCCTTGTTCCGGAGTTGTCCGTAGTTTTTGGAAAGATCATCATATACTTTATTTGCCTCATCATATTTTTTGGATGATAGCAGGCAGCGTCCCAAACCTTCAAAGGCAACTGCACGGTGCTGATCTGAGGGAGAGTATAAAGTACTCTCTTTATATAATTCAGCAGCCCGCGCATAATTCTTTTGAGAGAACTCAAGATTCTCAGCATCCTTGAAAAGTTGTCCAAACCGGCTGTTTTGTATTTCCCTTTCCCATTGAATCCCCAATGTATTTTCGCCTGCCGTTTCAGGGAAGACTATTTTATAATCAGCATCAAGCAGGAAAGATCTTCCGGCACTATCTCCTGAAAACACATAAGAACCGGAGTCTGCTCTGCCAGCTTTTTCTGACCGGATCAAACGAGTGAAATTTTCTGGTTTTAAAGCTTTTTGCTCATATTCGAGAAGTGCTCCTTCAACGGACCTGAGAGCACCCTCTCCAGAGATCCAGAGATTTGATTCGAGAAGGTTTTTAACAGCCTCGCGTCTCTTGGGGAAGGTACTTAAGCTTAAATATGCCGCAATTAACGATGGAATAAAGATTGCAAGAAGGAAAATAAAGATGATTTTCTTGTGGGTAAATATTCTATGGGTGAATAGTTTCATTCCTGAATTGAAAATTCTGTGTAATTATCAAAATAGTGCTTGAAAATCAAAAAGCAATGTTTATCATACCCAATACTTATTACATAATAATATTTTCTTGTGAATATAATATGCAAAATTAAAAAGTTAAATGTCAAGGAATTGTAAAAAATTGTCAATGAATGTCTGTTCCCGGCTATTCTGTAAAGATTGTTATCACCGGCAAGTGAATTGATGCAGGAAACCTTCCTAAGGAAACCAACAGGCTGGAATTGATACTATTCTGCAGCTCGAATTTAATGCCTTTGTATAAAGCGGTAAAGAATTAATATCACGACAGCTCCTCCGGTAGCTATAAGGATACTCTTTAAATCAAATCCTGTGACTGATCCAAGTCCCAGATAAGAGGCTATTAAGCCTCCCAGTAAACCACCTCCAATACCCAGAAGGATAGTGATAATTATTCTTCCCGGGTCCTTTCCCGGTATAATGAATTTTGCAAGTAAACCGGCGATTAATCCGATTCCGATCCATGACAGAATGCCCATTGCTGAAATACTTTGTTTAAAATAATAATGACTAAAATATAAAGGTAATAATTTTTAAATGGAACACCAAAGCTCTGTGCGATATATGAAGAGGTATAAGATTCATTTGTGATATAGTTTTTTCTATGTAGCAAAGTTATACTGCTTTTGCTTGATTCAATTTTCTTTGTACCTTTATAAGATATGCTGCATTTTATTTATGTGCTCTCTTTACAGGAATAGATACCGGATAGAATCCGCACGTTATTGTGATTATGATTATTCTTCACCCGGGAAATATTTTATTACCATCTGCACAAAAAATCAAACTCACTTTTTCGGTGAAATTCTGGAAGGCCGGATGATCCTTTCCGAAACCGGCAGGATTGTATACGATTGCTGGATGGCAATACCAACTCATTTCTCTCATATTTTACTTGATGAATTTATTATTATGCCCGATCATCTCCATGGAATAATAATAATCAATACCAAATCAAAATCCGCTTCATCATCCGTACAGACGCCCTATATGGGCGTCTCCATCGGATCAACAATGGATACGGGATCATCCGAGACGCCCTATATGGGCGTCTCCATCGGATCAACAATGGATACGGGATTATCCGAGACGCCCAAATTGGGCGTCTCTGCGGAATTATCATCGAAAAAGGGCAATAAATATTGGAAATCCAATTCAATCGGATCAATCATTAATCAATTTAAACGTATCTGCACTATTACAGCAAAAACTAACGGATTTGACCTGATATGGCAGTCCCGTTATCATGACAGGATCATTCGTTCCAGACGGGAATTAAACAGGATCAGAAAATATATCCGAAATAATCCGGCAAACTGGCACAAGATCTGATCCGGATTAACATCCCCTTCAAAAATTGTAATATTTAATATAACTATCGCCGTTGTATCGTTATACTATTGCGCCTTTGCACCTTTTTACTAACTTTACGTTACTATCGGAAAAATCTTAACCAGTTGCAAAAACAAAATAAAAAAGAACCGGGAAAGACACCTGTGCCGGAAAATGAATTAAAAGAATCCTCAGAGCCGGATTTGTCAAAAGAAGATAAATCACTGGAAGCATTCCTTGACCTTATCAGTGACCGGGCTTTGAAACAGGAAAAGCAAATACAGGATAGCCCCGTTATCAAAAATATGGACCTGTCAGCTATCTCTCCTGATGACTACCCTGAGATCGAGTCAGATGAGCAAACCACCCAAAAGATAGAAGAATTAAAGTCAATTATTTTATCAATTGAAAACAGACCTGCAACTGAACCCGATATTAAACTTACCAGGTCATTTAAAATCGATTACCGGGATGAACTTAATCCGGCTCAGCTTGAGGCAGCTACAACGATCAACGGTCCGGTTCTGGTAATTGCAGGCGCCGGCAGCGGTAAAACAAGAGTGATCGTTTACAGGGTGGCTTTCATGCTGGAAAACGGCATTGACCCGGATGAGATCCTGTTGCTGACTTTTACCAGAAAAGCTGCCAGTGAAATGATCGGGAGGGTCCAGGAACTTCTTAAAGATAATCTCGCTCAAAAAATATTTGGAGGCACTTTTCATTCCTTCTCAAATTATATCCTTAGGAAATATTCAGGCTTTCTCAATATCCCTCCGGATTTTACAATAATTGATGAGGAAGATTCAGCAGATACGATTGACCTGATAAGATCTGAACTTAAAATCGAAAAAAAGGAGAAAGCATTCCCGAGGAAAAAAAGGATACAGGAAATAATCTCTTCTGCACGAAACAGGAATCTCACAATAAGGGAAGTCATTGAAAATGAATTTTACGGCCTGGTCGAATTTATTGGTCAGATTGAGCTGATAAACCTCGGATATGAAAAGTATAAAAAACTATGCAGGATTTTCGATTATGATGATCTGATGGATGTCTTAAGGGATTCCCTGCGGGATAATCCTGATTTCAGGAGAAGACTTCATAATAAATACAGGTTCATAATGGTAGATGAGTACCAGGATACAAATATAATTCAGAAAGAGATAGTGGAATATCTGGCTGAATATTCAAAAAATGTTCTGGTGGTAGGAGATGATTCTCAGAGTATCTATTCCTTCAGAGGGGCAAATTACGAAAACATTTTGAGGTTTCCCCAGAAATACCCTGATTGTAAAATAATTAAGATTGAAGAAAACTACAGAAGCAATCAGAAAATACTGGATTTCACGAATGAAATAATTCAGAACGCACGAATTGGTTACAGGAAACATCTCTATTCAAGAATAGTTTACAACGCACTGCCATTAGTCAGGAAATTCTATGATCAGCAAATTGAGGCAGAGTTTGTTGTTGATAAAATAATGGAATACCGCGAAAAAGGAATTGCTTTAAATCAGATTGCAATACTGGTCCGGGCTTTCTGGCATGCGAGGTATATTGAAGTTGAACTGAATAAAAGAAGCATACCATACATTGCAGTCGGAGGACTTGCTTTTAATGAAAGGAAACATGTAAAAGATATAATTTCATATTTAAGGATAATCCAGAACCAGTTTGATGCAGTTGCATGGCACAGAATACTGAAATACCTCCCTGGTGTAGGCCTGATAACAGCTAAGAAAATAATTGAAAAAATAATAGCTGAGAACGGACTGGATATTGACATGATTGAGAAAAGCAAATTTGCAGAAGAATTGAAAAAGCTGATAAGCATGATAAATACTGCTAAAAATGATCAGCGTGGCGTTTCCCGGAAAATTGAAATTATCAAAGAATATTATTCTCCGATCCTTCAGGCAACTGAATATGATTACCAGGTACGGTTACTGGACATAAATGTCCTTATCGATCTGGCCTCAAAGTATGATTCTCTTGATAAATTCCTGACAGATTTTGCTTTGGATCCGCCATCAAAGAAATTCGGTAACAGAACAGTCCCTTTAATTGATGAAACAGAAGATAAACCACTGGTTGTCTCAACAATCCATTCTGCAAAAGGACTTGAATGGCATAGTGTTATTATTCCTCATGCTCTGGATGGACTAATTCCGTCAGTAAGAGCATTAAATAATATTGAGGAGATTGAGGAGGAACGCAGGTTATTTTATGTCGCCTGCAGCAGGGCTAAGCAGGATCTGATCATTACCATGCCTTCATATGTCTCAACCTATAATGCATTTTTATCTTATCCCAGCAGGTTTCTTGCAGAGATAGACAGGGACAAATTCCATTATCAGTAAAGGAGGGCGAACAGCATGATTAATGTTACGGTAATCGGTAGTCGGTAATCAGTAATCAGTAATTAGCGAATTACGATCAAAGATTTAAAAACTATTAAACAGAATCAAAAATGAATATTACAAGACGTTCTTTTGTTAAAATAGCCGGTGCGGGGAGTATAGCTGCTGCATCTTCTCATCCGTTAAATTTACTGGCCGGAGATGTACCTGTGATAGAGGTATTGAATCCTTATAATCGTGTACCTGTAAGCCTTATTATCGATGACTCCACCTGTCTGGTTAATATGGCTCACTTTGGAATACCGCAGTTTGGAGAAGTGTTTCCCGATCAGTATAAACAGGACTGGAGGAAACTTCCCCGTGAGATCCCCGACAGTTTTGTGAGGGAGTTTGGGGAATGGAGCCTCGAAAACGGTATAAAGGGGAAATACAGCGTTGTTCCTTATCCTGCCTGTACAGGCTGGGTGAACCGGTTCATTCCGGGCTGGACTGGACGGGAGCTGAAGGATAGCCTGGATCTGATAAGGGAAGTAATCCTGCCTAACTGGGATATACATCCCGAAATGGTTAGCCACACAAGGGTCATCGATATAAAGACCGGCAAACCCTATCCGGATGCAACACCTGATTACATGGAGAACTGGGAGTGGAGTCAGAGTAAAAGTGCTGATGAACTGGCCGCATACCAGGCTTATGCACTCACAATCCTGAAAGAAGCAGGACTGCCCTGTGAAGGATTGACAACACCTGGCGGTTATGGCGGACGTAATCAGAACAATCTGGCACTCAGTACACTGGAAGCAGTGCGGGATGTTTACGGGGCCGAAATACCACATTATTTCCGAGACCTGTTTACAGAGAAGGACAGGAGTGTGGCTCCACAGGTGTTGCATGCATCAAACCTGGATAGTACAGATCCGAAATGTGTAGTGTCCATCCTGGGTTGTACAGGCGACTGGTTTGGAGGGTGGGATGGTCTTGTTCCAGGCAATGTTGACAGGTTCATAACAGAAGATCTTGAATCGGGGCGAATGGTGGAGGTTATTGAAAGTGGAGAACCTGCCATTATGGTATGCCACTGGCCGGGGATCTATTATAATGGCGATAAGGTTGGATTTAATATTCTGAAGGAGATAAAAAAACGGCTGGATCAGAAATATGATAATCTTAACTGGATGAAAATGAGCGAGATTGCGAGATACTGGGCTGCAAAGGAACTTACTTCTGTTTCATCAACCAGAAATACTATTATCCTGAAAGCTCCATTTTCTGCTCCCGGCTTTACGATTAAGGTGAATACCTCTGTCCATAATCCGCGAATCAAAAATCAGGGTGAGGAAATGAAACCTTTGATGCTGGTAAAGAGTAAGAAGAATTTAAAATCCAATACCTGGTATTCAGATAAAACAGAATCTGTTGTTTGCTTCGATCTGGAAAAAGGCACAAATGAGCTGGTAATAAATTGATTAATAGTTGTTTAACCACGGAGTATCACTGAGTCTTCACGGAGTAACACTGTTGGTATTACAAAAGTAAATTCCGCGACATACTCCATGTTACTCAGTATAAGTCAGTGGTTTAATAATAAGCTAACCCTGTTTTTAAAAAAATAATAAAAACTGTCTGCAGTCAATTGGCTATTCTGGTAAAAGGCTTTTTCCCGAGTTTAACAAGGATGTTCTCAGACCATTCAAAAGCTTCAGGTATTTCCCCGATAAATACAATATTAGCTGGTGTCAGTAAAGCAGGGAGCTGATAAACATCGGTAATCCTGAGGCAATTGAGCATCTCTGAAGCTGCTCCCCTTCCATCGGGACTACTTGCAACGTCCTGGCTTTCAGGCGGATTTTTTAATATCAGTGTCTCACAATTACTATCAAGCAGGGCAGAGTAGAGGGCAACAACGGTCATATCATCTCTTGATGCGATACCTATTTTATCACTGTCAACGCCTTCGAGAGTGCGACAGAATTCGATGCACCGCAACAGGTCATAAACCTGCATTGAGGCCAGGGTTCTGCCTGTCCAGGCTGAAGCCCGGCGAACATGCCACTGCAGGTTCGGATCCCAGCCGAATTCCCCCACACCACGTACTTCCAGAAAAGCCAGATTCCATTCTTCATCCAGATCGCTGATAAAATCCTCAGATGCCCAGCGATTTTCATCACGGTTTCGTAGTACAATCATTAATGGTTTCTTTACTGAAGGATCATTTCTCCAGCGCAGGTCAACCTTCAGGCACCAGCCCTCTTCCGGCACAAAACTGTAAATATCACAACCATTTGGTGCTCTGTCGAGTGTGTGAAAAACCAGAGCAGGATCAAACGGAGGGGATGTTTCCGGGAATGCAACGAAAGTTTTGTTCTTTAGGAATTCTATCACGGAATCACGAAAAGCTGAAAGTTCATTTTCATTTAAGATTTCCGGAGTTCCGGCAAGCTTTACAAAAGAGTCCTGAATAGTTTTCGTGCGGTCATCTTCAGGTGGTCCGTCAATATATACTCTTAATTCTTCTTCAGATAACAGGTTATCGGGGGACTGGTCAATATCTCCGGCTTCTTCAGGGGAGACTTGTTTGCCCATGAGGTGTTCAATAAAGAATGAAAATATTCTTTCCCTTGATATATGATGATATGAATGGCCTCCAGGGGTTACTACAAGTCCTGTTTTATCAGGTTCGCCGCAAAGCTCATAGATCTTTTTGACGTCGGTATAGATCTTTTGAACTGATTCGATACTGTTCAGACCATCGGCATCGGCCTGGCAGATGAGGAGTGGTCTTGGAGCGATCAGTGCTCCTATATCCTGGAAATCTTTTTGGTATGTGTTAATGGGCATCATGCAGTCGCAGTGACCATCGATTGTCCGGGTTGATATATGAGCTTCGAGAGTGCTGGCTCCGCATACAGGTGCTGCTGCCTTGATACGCGGATCTGCAGCAGCAATGAACCAGCTTTGTGCACCGCCCCCGGAGATGCCGGTAACTCCCATTTTTACCTCATCTACTTCGGGTCTTTCCGAAAGCAGGTCGAGTCCGCGTATGGCGTTCCATACTTCTACACCAGCAGGAGTATAGCCACGGCTGTACCAGTTAAACCACCCTCTGGCATAACATCCCCAGTGCTCGCCATAGACCTCGCCCCATTGAATTGTCTCGATTATCAGGCAAACAAATCCGAGTTGTGCAAATTTCGCAGGATGGGTCTGATAATGAATTTTCTGTGTTCTTGAGTGTCCGCATACATACAGAATAGCCGGTACAGGTTCTGTAATGTTATCCGGGATATACAGGTTGGCAGGTACATACAATCCCGGCAGGGATTCATAATAAAGTTTCTCTATACGATAACCATCTCTCTGGAGAGTACCTGTAACACACACATTTAAAGGGGGTCTATCTCCGTTTAGCGGCATATCCTGAAGGCTTATCATCTCAATAAACTCAGAATATCGTTCAGGCCTCATCTTTTCCCAGTCATCAAGCGTTTTAATATCTGAAAGTGCAGAACCGGATATTTCCTGCGCTGCCTTTATCAGGTAATTACGGATGTCATTGGATTGGATTGAGGAATCTCCGGAATCTTGTTTGTTTCCTGAGCATGAGGCAATAATGAGCATGGGAATTAAACACACCCGGCAGACCATGAGTCTGGTTATTATCTTCATTGTCAGTAAATTTGTAATACTAAGCTTAATTGTATATTACGCTTTTAGAGCATCCCTGTTCTCATAGATCTTCGTAATGGCTTTAACGATATCTTCCATATGGCTTCTGCTTCCGAGGAGAATACTTTGATAGAAGGTCACAGCTTCGGAACAGAGCTTATCGTTCCCCGGCAGGACGTTTTCTTCGCGCCATTGCTTCAGTCTTGATTCAGAGAACAGCCTTTTATAGCCTTTTGAACTGATGGTATCTTCAATCAGTCCGTCTTTATTTTGCGGACCGTAACCACTGCCGCAGGGTATTCCTTCTGCATTAAGGGCTCTTACAAACCTCTCTTTCGGGATATTATTGAACTCTTCCTTAAGGTATCTGAAGGGGTACAGATGGTATGCCGAACGGGTAGCTCCGTCAGCCAGTTTATAAGGGACAATACCTGGTATCTCTCTGAGCTTCTTATCGAGGTATTGGGCATTTGCAAGTCTGATATCGGCATCCTTCTGGATCCGGTTCATCTGTGACATAAGGATCAATGACTGTATTTGCTGCATTCTGAAATTAGATCCTGAAATGGGATAAGATGATGTCCTTGCAATGCTTCCATAAGGTCTTCCACAGTTATGAATTGAATGGCACCTGTCCATAAACGTTTCATTATTACTTACTATAGCGCCTCCTTCACCGGCAGGAAGGTTTTTGGAGTTCTGGAAGCTGAAGCATCCTGCATCACCGAGCGTTCCTGCTTTCTTCCCCCTGTACTCAGCCAGCCATGCCTGGCAGGCATCTTCCACAACTTTCAGATTATGTTTTCTGGCGATTGCATTTACTCTGTCCATATCTACAGGTAAACCATATATATGAACCGGCACTATGGCAGTAGTACGGTCGGTGATCCGTGATTCGATTTTTGAGGGATCAAGGAGAAAAGTCTCTGGATCGGAGTCGATAAATACCGGCAAAGCTTTAATCATAAAAATAACGTTGTAGGTGGCAATGAATGTATATGGCGATATAAGCACTTCATCGCCTGCATCAACTCCAAAAGCTTTAAGGGAAGTGATCAGGGCCGTTGTACCGCTGGCAGTTGCCAGGCACCGTTTTACACCCAACAGCTCACCGTACTTTTTTTCAAATTCAACCACATGTTCCCCACTGCCTCTCCACCACCTGCCGGTACGTAACATTTCGGCAATGTTCTTTTCGGCAGCTTCGTCCCAGACCGGCCATTCAGGCCATGTTCCATCGTGTACTTTAGGCCCGCCCAGAATTGCAAGCTTCTCCTGGTCTTTACTCCCAATACTGAAAGGTGTGAAAGACCAGTTAACCAATGTTCCCAGGGCTCCTGCTGATGCGGCAGTAATTGCCTGGCGTCGGGTTAGTTTTCTTGTTGTCATGACATTTTTATTTTGGATTTTTAATAAACTGATTATTTAATAATTTATTCCTTAGTTATCATCAGTGCAACCATGTGAGTAAACTCAGGAAATTTAAGTTCCTGTATCTTTCCCTTACTTGCAATAGTACCTTCAGAAAGTGCTTCACCGGTAAAGGGAGATACAAACATATAGTTATAGCTACCTGTCGGTAGTATAAGTTTTAACCATTCAGTTTCTTTGCCGGAGAAGAATATTGCGTATTGTTTTCCTTTATCGGACAATGCCTGCCATTCGAGGCCGGGAGAATGGCAGATCACCTCAAAATCGGGTTTCATACGGATATAATCCAGGGATCCAAGAAAGCAGTGTAGAAAAGTAAGTTGTTTCCTGAGAGTGGCACTACCACCTCCCGGTGCAACATTTTGCCCTTTCCCGGTTTCTGCTCCAACATAGAATGAATAATCGAGACTGTTGAAGATAGCTCCTCCTGCAAGCATGAACTGCCATGCCTGACGCAGGTATGTGGTATCTGAACTACCGGCAAAACCGGATTCGTCAAAACTCACAGGGCGGTTCCATCCGTAATTCATCCAGACAGACTCAGGCCATGCATAATGAAAATTAATAATTGAAATGTTTGGATCAACCTCTTCAAGAGAATGTTTAAAGTTGACAAAATTTTGGGCTATAAGGTGCCTTTTCGGCAGCTTCTTTTCGGTTTCTTTTATTGTTAAAGCAATTTCTTTTTGCCACTCAAGAGAAGCTTCAGAAGCTGTCTCTGCCCATTTTGCCCAGTTCATACCCTGCGGATCGAGGGTTCTCAGCGTTCGCATCGCTTTTTGCGGATCATCAGACCATGGCTCGTTCTGGATTTCATAAAACAAATTGTCGTATCTGTTCAGTTCAGTTACAATTTTTCTTACCAGGGCTTTTTGGAATTCAGTAAGAGGGCCATTGTCGGGAGTATTTGATTTTCTGCGGTCAATATCGGGAAAGCCATTAATATTATTACCAGGATTAAAAGGATTGCGTTCCCAGTATGTATCCTGGTAAGTTGAACAGAAAAAAGTAACCTCGACAATAATGTTACGGGCATAAGCTTCTTCGACCAGATTCCTTAAGCGTTCGAAATATTCCGGTTCCCACTGGTTAAGGTCAAATTTATTTTCATCCTTGTACAGACCGGGCTCATTTACTCTTTTCCACGGGGCAATAAAGCTTCCCACCGCAGGGGCCAGAGTATTATTCTGGATACCGAAACTGCCGGGTATCTCAACATAAGTACCGGCAAAGATCCGGGTATAGTTCATACCCTCTGCCTGCATTGTATTGAGGTAAGTTATATAATCAAAATCCTTATTCAGCACTGCGCCATAATGCTCTGCTGAGGTAATAAGAAGAAGAGGTTTCCCCTTATAGATCAGGTAATGAGGATTATCAGGATGTAAAGCAACTGGCTGAGCAAAAATTTGCAGTGTTATTAATGCAAACAGAAAGGTAAGCGGGTATAAACTTATTTTATCTTTCATTTTATAGTAACTCTGTTGTACCAAAGTTACTAAAAACAGTGGAGTATGATCAAATACCGGGAAATAAACCTGGCAGCTCCGGGAATAATTTCAGGTGGTTTGAAATGATTTGAGAAGTAGCTTTAATCTTTAATACAGCACACTGAATAAGCCATATTTTTGTTGGCGTTATCTCTGATCACAGCTGTTTCCCAGTTATACTGATATCCGTACATGGTAATGTTTTCTTCATCGTTATAATATGCCGTGCAACCTTCAGAAGCCTTAAAGGCAATATTTTCATTTGTATATCCTTTTCTTAGCAAGAGAAGCATCCTTGTTTAAAAAAATGATATGTCAGTTTGATACTTCAATTTTTGATTCCTGGACTTCGCGAAATTCGAGGGGGAAACAGGAAAGGGGGTAATTTGGGGAAAATGGAAGTACCTGGATATTAACATCATAAGAATATATTTATTTTATTTATACTGTTATATTATTGATTACCGATAGTCATATTAATTAAAATAACAGAAAAAAGATACTGAAGAAACTGGCTCCTGAATTATAAAATTTCAAGCAGCCTGGGTATAAAGATCAAAGCTCCGGCAACAACCGATACAATTGCTGAGATCAAAACTGCAGCAGCAGCATAATTCTTTACTTTTCTGATAGCTGCATTCCATTCAGGATCAACAATATCTGTCAGGTTTTCAAGAGATGTGTTTAATAGCTCCGTAATAAATACCAGTCCAATGACAATAGTAAGTATACACCATTCGGTTAAATTGATTTTAAGCATAATCCCCACAATTACAGCAATAAGCGCAGCAATCAGGTGAATCCTGGCGTTATGTTCATTTTTAATAAGAGATGAGAGACCATGAAAGGCAAATTTAAAACTCCCAAACCTCGACTTCACTGAGAATTTATCTGAATTCATAAAGTGATTATTGTTTATATATAAATAAACAGATCAATGGCCGGTTAATAGAAATATTTATCCAGTAATGTTCTGAACCGGTCGTCATTCTGAATAATTTGCAGATCAGGATTCATTTTTAACCATGTCAGATTCCTGTATCCATTCTCAAGTGCCTTTTCAATCTCTTCAACAGCTTCAGGTATTTTCCCCATTAAACATAGCAGGGTGGCGAATTCATAGTGTGCTGTTGAATCAACCTCAATTGCCTTCTGCAGCATCAGTTTGGTTGAATCCATATCATTTAACCGGGCATGAGCTGTACCTATTTTAGTATAACTGGCAGCCACATCAGGATATTCCTTTAACCATCTTTCCGATGCTATTTTTTTAAATCTGGAATAGTATTTACGAGCCTCTTCCTGATTTCCCAATGCCTGGTAATTGATCCCTATATCAGAATAGACGTCGATTTCGTACTTGTTATTCTCAATTATTGTCTCCAGTATTCTGATAGCTTCTTTGTGGAGTCCCTGTATACGGTAAGTATGAGCCAGCCGATAAAGGTTCATCGACAGATAAGGATTTAGTTCCCGTGCTTTAAGGTAAGATTGCTGAGCCTTTTTAATACTGTCCTTGCAAAACCATGCTGAACCCAGATGGAAATACCCCCCTGCATTCTGAGGATTATCAGAGATCATTTTTTCAGACCAGATCATCATGGAATCAGGTTTTCCCATGTATGTGTCATATATCCATAAAATACCTGAATAAGTCAAACCCAGGCCGGGATTAATCTGAACGGCTTTTTTATACTCGGTTAAAGCCTCTTCATACTGTTCAGTGCTTTGATAGTACCAGCCAAGGTTATTATGGAAAGCAGGATCATCAGGATATAACCTGGTAAGGATTTTGGTGTTTTCAATTGCCTTGTCAATATTATTCTCAACGCTGATAGCATGAGCAGCAAGGATGGGGTATTTTTCTTTATCAGTAAGATTGTCAATAGATTTAATTGCCTGACTTAATAATTCACGTCCTTTTTCAACATCAAATCTCTCATAAAGAAGAGTGCCCAGAGATGCTTTTGCTGTTGTGAAGCTGGAATCGATCCGTAATGCATTCTCATAATAGGTTTTAGCACCTTTAAAATCAGAGAACCAGTGACGCTCAAGACCCAGAGAGTACTGCTTCAATGCTTCAATTGATGAAGTAGTAACCTTTGCTAATGGCTTGTCCTGAAGTGCAATATTGTATCGTGATTCGCCAAGGTTGCGGCGGACTCTGGTACTTAGTTTATCTAACTTCTTCAGGATATCATGCTGATCATCGGCATTTAAGATTATTGATGTAAGAAGATTACCACTACTTGTCTCAAGTATTTTTGCAGTTATAACGTATCTGTCTCCGACTTCACTGATGCTGGGTACTATGCATGTATTAATTCCTTCCCTTTCAGCTATCTGCAACCCGATTTCTTCATTAATATGTACCTGGTCTTTGATATTCATCATTGCCATGGTTTCAAACATTCTCGATTTGGGAAAAACATTAACAAACCTTGACTGATTAATGGAGAGCGAGAAAGCCGTATAGAGTGATTTATCAAAAACTGGATTATCTGTCAGGTTTTCAAAGTCGGTTATTACAATCCAGTCGCGTTTGGAGAAAGGAACTGTACTTCCGCTGGAAAAAATAAACAAAATAACAGCAGCAAGGATCACACCTAATGAACTAAGGCTGTATATTTTCTCTTTCTTTTTATACTGGTTTATCTTCCGGGCATATTGCTCTTGTTCATTCGCACGTAGCTCATCATCCCTTTGAGCAACTAACGATTTCTCAACATCAACAGGTGCAATATCTTCTTTTTTTATTTCTTTTAAATCCTCTGTCTTTTTTATTCCTTCCGGTGTGATATCAAAAATCCAGGAAAAAGCAATTGCTATAACAAGTCCACTTGCAAGAAGAATCATTACCAGTGTATCGGCCCAGGGCGGGAATCCCAGGCGCGGAAATATAATATCTACAGCCTCTAAAATAGCAAATGCAGAAGCAATATATACTGTGAAAACACGAACAACTTTTCTTTGTTTTAATTCCTGCCAGAGTTGAATTGGATTTTTGAAATTCCCAGTCATGAAGCTTCGCGGATTTGAGAAAATAAAGTTAAGTCTTCCTTAAATTATAGTCAAGTGATATCCTGTTTATATTGCTGATCTTCTTTTGGGCAGCAGGTTATTCTGGTTGAATAATCATGGCTTTTTATAGTTCTCAATGAGGGTAATACGCGGATAACCAATCTCTGCCAGTTCAGGATAATATTTATAGGTCTCTTCCCGGGTATAGAATCCGGTGACTATCACATAGTAGTTATCAAATCTCTCGACTATTTCTACCGGGAGATTGAGTCTGGAAGTGATTCGTCGCTGGGCACGCACAGCCTGTGAAAGTCTGTTGAAAATTGCAACCTGGAGTGCAATGGTTGGTTCCGGCTTCGCTGGCTTCTCTTCAACAGCAGGACTTTCAACCTTCTCCTCTACCGGTTTAATGGTGGTATCGGGTTTCTCAACAGCAGGTTGTACTATCTTCTCCGGCATACTGACGGGTGGTATCCATATATCCCGCAATCCCATCAGGCGAAGTGTTTGTATCATTTTTTCCAGTTCTTCAAGGCTTTCAAATCCTGTTATACGAACTTTAAGGTATTCATTTTCAGGGAGAATGACCACCGGTTTGTCAAGTATGATTGCTAATTTTTCCCTGAGAGCGACAGCTATGGACTCCTGAAGGAACGCTCCAGCCTGGATTGCCATATCATGGGTGAATCTTGGAAGGTGTTTTTTGTAATCCGTTTCTATTGTTTTCACTACAGTATCCTGCTTTTCTATGAGAATCCATTGTCTCTGTTTTGATCTCAGATTTATTACCCATAGTTCAGTTACACCGTTCTGGCGCAGAATAGCAATATCCTCATCCACATCTTCACGGTCTTTAAGATCAGGTACACGTACCTTGAAGAGGTTGTCTTCAATGATAATACTAACAGTTTTATCCAGAAGCCTCTCGAGCTTTTGACGATAAGCCTCAGCATTTGATCGCTGTGTGAATGCTCCAAGCTGTATAGCCCGGCTGTCGTTTTTTATGGTGACAAGTTCCTGGGTTAATTCATGAGTGATCGTAAATGTTGTATCCTTCCTGATAACCGGCTTCTCATGAGGAATAACTGTTGTATCAACATGTTTCATTCTAAGCATAAAATCAAGATCGTATACAATATCGCCATCTCTACCTGCTGCTATGCTGAACTGCAGGGAGTCCGGTTCGGCAATCATTTCAAGTTTTCTTAACTGAGCTGTATCAATTCTGACAATATAGTCACCCGGAGCCAGTCCGAAATAGCTGAAATACCCGTCTTGTTCCGAAAGCGTTTTCGCTACAGGTTTAAGACTTGAAGTGTAGAAGCTTATTATAATCCGTCCCAGTCCTTTCTTCTCACCCTCTTTTTCAAGGGTAACCATACCTGTGGCTTCACCTGCAACCATAACAGGGATCTCTACAGGTTTAAGGATGTTGGGATCTACTTCGACACTGAGTGTCTGTTTCGGCAGCCTCCAGGCAATATTATCAAAGCTGTTGGGATCGAGTTCAATGAAACAATCAGTATAAGGTTCAAGACCCAGTATCCGTATTGTTGTGTCACGATCACTCTTTTCAATACGGCCACCATTAGTATGCAGATTAAGTCCATAAGCCTTGGGTTCACCCGGATCTCTCTTATCGTTGGAGTTCAAATCGAGGTAGGCTATAATTGATATCCCTCCTTTGCCAACATTAGGACGATTATCGGTACCAAGATACTTAGTTTCTCTGTCATTTATTAAGCTGCCCCTCGCATATTGTACGAAAGAGGTGGTTTTATTTGATTGCCTGACGGATAGTCCGGTCTGTGCAAATGAAAAGTCATAACGAAATCCCAGCTCTGCCAGTTTCAGATCGTTTCTGAAATTCTGTTCATATGATATATTCAGATATGCATGCTCAAGTAGATGTTTTTCGAGTCTTACTTTAGCTGACAGAAACTCAATGGGAGTGTATCCGAACTGGGTCTGAGGCATAAGGACAAAACCGGCCGGAAGCCTGAATGCGAAAGACAGGTTACTATACAGGTAAGGATTCTTACCGCTTAGGAACAGGCCATATGTCGACAGATTAGTGTTAATCCCGAAAAGCGACCCGGAAAACATCCATTCACCTGTGGTATATTTTGTCTCGGGGAAGACTATCTGATATATTGTGAGTCGTTGGTAAGATGATAATTTTCCTATTTTCAGAGGCATTGACACTGTTGCCTTACGCTCTTCCCTGTAGTTATAGAATATGGCTTTCTGATCTTTATCATACCAGGTATAATTGAGATCGAACTGTAGATTCGACGGCAGCCTGTAAGTAAGTGTCCCTCTTGCTCTGACTCCTAATGTGTATTCCCCTGTAAGCAGCAGGTTGTTAGTCAGTCTCAGCGAAGCATTTAAATATGGCATTAGCGGATTGGATGGCAATGACGAAAGATACTCAGCACCGCCTCCGACAGTCAGGCTGCGTGTAACACCGTAGTTGACACTGCCACGCGAAAACCTGCTTTTAAGGGTATCTTCAACAATACCCGCACTAACAGTATACTCCATAGTTTTCGGAGGAAGAAAATTGAACGGGATATTGATATTCTGTTCACGGGTTCTTTCTTCACCCCAGGGACCGAAAAACTTAAGCTTTACAATGGAATTCCCATATACCAGCGGTACTTCGAATGTAAAAAAACCCGAAGCATCAGCTTTTACATAATCTACCAGTACATTATTTATATAGAGTTCCACTATCCACCCGGGTTCAGTCTTATCACTGAGTGTATAAGAGCCGAACGACCGTCTGAATGTTGTCGGTGTATTGGTAAACTGGACTCCCACTACAGGGTTGAATATCGAAGAAGTTGCATGTGTTGAGATTTTTCCGGCCATTACCTGCCTTAATGGCCTGAAATCGTTGTTAACACGTCGCCAGAGGTAGTGTTGCTGCTTCTCAGCGAATGGATCACTGCTATTGTAGTATATTGATGCAGTTGCTTCTCCTCCTGCTATCATTGATCCCAAAGTAAGATTAAGTCTTGTTTCTGATTTACCATTAATCTCTTCAGTAGCTATAGCTGACCAGTCGGCCATCCCGAATTTAAACCAGGGATATGTCCGGCTGATATTTGTATCAGCTTTTACTTCACCCTTAAGACGGGTAAGGTTACGCCGCATTTCCTCCAACCTCATCTCACGTATCAATGGTAATTCAAGTTTACTGTTCACTGTAACTGAGAGAGTGCGGAAATTAAATATGCATTCCAGTCCAAAAATCTGCCCGTAATATGATGATCTCAGGTACAAATTTGATTCTGTGCGGATCAGATCACCCGGTTCCAGATTAAATGTCTTATCCTGGTAGCGGATGATATTATCCGTACGGTTTATCTCATATGTAGCCTCCGGACTGATGAAAAAACCTGAAACAGATTCCAATCCCGGTGAAGGAATATTCCGGATCTTCAGAAAATCAAACAGATCAGTAACAGGAAGAAACAGCTCCTCACCCCTGATCACTACATCAATTTCAAAACCACCTACCCGCGGAATTTCAAGAAAAATTGCTATTTCATAATATTCCGGTTCTTCCTGGGCATTAACCTGCGATGAAGATAATATATGCAATAAACAAGTAAAAATAAAAACATAACTTGTCAGCATTACGCGCATACACCTTGATAATGATTTGACGGAGTATGCTTTTCTGACTTGCATTTTTATTTTTTCCCCTTTATATCTTTGTCCGACTGATTATTCCTGTACTAAAGTTATATCAAAAGTGCCACTATAATCGCCTGGCGGATTAGCAATTGAATTACTAACTGTAATAGTTCCTCCGATATTCATGTATGTTATAATCCCATAGGGAACAGTTGTGACAAATGGAGATACAGGATCTGAGTCGCCAATATGAAGATTGAGTGATCCTCCGTTATTTCCCGGCAAAGAGACATCCGGACCATTCAGGATAGAGATAACTGTTCCGGGATTGGCAATTATTTCATAAAGTGCTGAAGAAAATAAATATCCCATACCAAGCAAGACTATATCACCGGTAGCAGATCGTGAATCGTCCGGATAAATGGTCACGGTTCCTCCCACAGGTCCGTGATAGAAAGCACCAAAACCAAGGATCTGGGCAGTCACTGTAACTTGAACAGGACGGGGTGGAGGCTCCTGTGCTTTTGACGGAAGATTCAGGATAAACAGAAGCACGATCGCTGTTATTACGGAAATAAGCCTCGTCCGACAAATGTTTCTATGGCAAACAAATTTCACCTATTAAGAATTAATATTTTCTTTGATCCCCTTCTTTTTCCGGTGATAAAAGTGGCAATATAGATTCCGTCTTTTATTACCGGGCTGAATTCGTGGTATCCCGGTTGATAGATATTATACATAAATAGTGCGCTTCCGGTAAGACTGTGAATCAGCAGAAGTCCTTTTTCACCCTGAAATATATTAAAGTTTGCTATGAGTATCCCTTTGGAGCTGTATATCGAGAAAAGATCATTTTCAGTTTGTATATAAGGTATATCCGTTTGGATAGATGTCAGGTTAAGATAAAACCTGTTGTAATATTCCCCGGCTTCAAGGTAAATCCTGTATTCATTGTCGGGGAGCAGATCCTGCTCTATTCCTGCAACAATATCAGAAAGATAGATCCCCTGCTCAGGAAATTCATCATCTATATCTCTTATTTTGAAAGTAATATATCCACTTTTGTAAATTTTAAGTCCGAGAGGTACTATACAGGGAGTCTCTGAAGCATATGGTAAAGCATTTATGGAAAGCTTGTACTCATCGGTACTTATAGAATAGAGATTTGGCACGTTCAGGTCGGTATTCATCAGTTTCAGGGCATCCAGCTTGCTGTCGAATCCTGTATCTGCTTTATTGTCAAAATAGATCACAGTTGGATCGGCTGGTGAAGAATCATCCGTGAAATCTGCTGTAAGACGAATTAATGGCTTTGATTCATTATCGCCTGATTTTATAAAGGAGTGTGTCAGGTCTGTTATCCTTACAGAGTTATCCATTCCGAGTGTACCCGTCACAGGATAAGATCCATCAGTCACATGGACAAAGAATCCCTGCATCGAAGGTATTATATTAGTCGCCAGTCCGTCGCTCGAAACACCACTGATATAAGTGCTGTAAGTACCCCCATACTGATCTGTTGTGCTCGCCTTGAAGTAATATAAGGCATCATCAATATTTGTTTTTGTCCAGCCTGAGGCAGCATCCCAGTCAATCGGGGATGGATAAGGATTACCGACAAGGTTGAATCCCAGGGTGTAGGTATTATTGTTATTGTAAAGAGTCAGCGACAGGGTTCCGTTATTAGCCACACCGGTAACGTCGGCGGTGATGGGAACAGCAGAGGAGCCGAAATTGACGGCATATCCTTCCATCGGATTTAGAACGCCTGCAGGATTTACATAGCTAACCCATCCTGAAGTTGTTCTGCTTTCATCGTATCGGTAAAATGAGGGAAATGAAGCCCCCAGGTCCATATCATCGCCAAACTCATTTACGGTAGCAGCCTGGAATGGAGAACTGAAATATTTATATCCAAATCCTGAAGGGAGATACCTCTGCATTATAACATTTCCGTTAACCTGTCCTGTACCGCTGCCGTCAATAAGTGCTGTCTGCACGGCTGTTGAAAGAAGAGTGATGTTTCCGTCAGCGTTCAGAGTTCCATTGCTTAGCAGAATTCTGCTGAGTGTCTGGCCGGATGTAACAACCGTTGTTGTACTGCCAGATGAAACAGTGATATTGTTAAACTGAGCAACAGAAGTACCGTCAAGAGATTGTGTGGTGCCTGAGAAAATCAGAGTTCCACCAGAGTCTGTAAATGTTCCGTCGTTAGTCCAGTTTCCGGTTAGGATCAGATAGTTGTTGCTGTTAAATAAATAGGCTCCTGAGGAAATTATTATACCTTGACCAAATGATAATCCATGAAATCCGGCTGCTATTGATAGTAAAAGGATAGAAAAACTGACTTTTTTCATCTTAGTATTTCAAAACGCTTACACGGAAAGTATCACCAGCAGGATTACGACCTACTGTACTATAGTTGTTGAATCTAACAGTTACGTTACCAGAAGAACTTACCCATGCTGTGAAAGTTGAGTTTGTATTGGTTGAGCCGTTCGGAATACCAAGAACAACAACATCACCAAGCTCAGCTCCTGGAACTGAAATGGTTAAATCGGAACTATTCTGTGCTGCTGTCCATGGGAAGTTTAAAAATCCAGTATTTGTTAACGTTTTAGCAAGTGTGTAGCGAGTTCCTGCATTACTTACATAATAGTTTGTTCCATCATATTCAACCGCACCTGCTTCTGGTGTAGTCAGATTTGTCCCGGAAGTAAATTTAAGAGGAGCTGTATTTGCTGTGGCTGTTCCGGCTTTCAGATGAAGAATTGCTGTTGGTGTTACTGAAGTTGCTAATCCAACACCAACTACACCGCCGTTTGGAACCAGAAAAGTGTTTCCGTTCTGCCCCATTAGCTGAAGCCGCTGATTCCATGTGCTCGCTCCATCATAACTGAATAAAGCGAATTGGGATCTCGCCAGGTTTCTGATTACAAATTCTGCACTTCCTTCATAAGGGGAAGTGGTATTCTGATCGCCAGTGATCTGAAAATAGGCACCTGTCGCTTCAGAAGTTCCTCCCATTATTGCCAGTTTGCCTGTTTGTATATCTCTTGAGATAGCTTCCTGGTTTGCATCTCCGATTGTTAATTTATTAACAGGTGATCCTGTTCCTATACCCAGTCGGTTGTTAGTGTTATCCCAGAAGAAGTTTGCATTATTCTGAGCTATCTGTCCACCTGCTGATGCAAAGAGCACTGATCCCTGTGTGAGTGACGAAAAAACAGGTAATAAAGAAAAAGTCTTAACTCCTCCTATTGTCTGATTGCTTGTAAGGTCAACAAAGTTACCTGTACCTGTTACAAGCATATCCCAGGTGGTTCCATTCCAATAATAAAATCCCAGTGGTTGATTTGCTCCTTCGTTATATACCAGCAAACCTGTAGCAGGTGATGTGACCGGAAGGGGAGAGCCAAGATTAGCTGTCAGGGTCACTCGTGGAATTAAAAGTCCTTTAGTTGTCGATTTGATATCGAGTACTGAAGAAGCATCCCCGGTTGTGTAAGCCGGGTCATCCGTTACAACGACTGTCTGTGAAGAAATGCCGGCACAGAACGAAAGAAATGTCAATGCAATAAGAAGCCTGTTCGTTTTCATCCGATTACCTTTATGATTTACTGATAATATAATTCTTCCAAAAGTACTTTCTCAGCGAAGTGGCAGCTCGGCTTCCGCAAACCTGGCCGGCCTAACATCTGTAGGTGCTGAGTAAGAAACCAGCAATTTTCCGGTTCTGTAATCAACTCCCGGAATTGTATATAGGTTAAAGCTAAACCGCCTGAGGGTATTCGGGGTATAAACCGCAACGCCATTTGCAACACCTACACGAGTTACTTTACCGTCAGGTGAAACATGGTCCACTGCCAGATCTCCGTAGACTGACATGTTTCCTGTCCGGTTAAATACCAGACTGAGCCAGGGGATAGTATCATTCACAAAATTCAGTGCCAGGCCTGAAATACTCACTTTAGCTGTTGATTCTCCGGTTCTGATTATTACAGGTATTGTGATGCCGAAAACAGGTGTCAGCCTGACTGAAATTGAAGTTGTATCCTTTACGGCCTTTTCTTCCCCTAACGGTTTTATTAAAGGTACAGCCCGGAAATAAAAATGAGACCGGTATTCCCCGGTCGCCAATTCGTTTGATCTGATAAGCTGTATCTTTACTACCTGGGTTTCGTTTGGTCCCAGGGTAACTGAGCGAGGGAAATACCTTATAAACCGGTCTGCAAATTTCTGACCGGGATCCGGCTCTGTAATTGTCTCAAATCCTCCATCCTCCTTCATTCTGATCTGGATCATGGATATGGCATATGTTGCTGTGTCCTGTCCGATATTTGCCAGATTAAGATCCATCGATCTCTTTGATCCTTCAAAAACAGCCCTTCTCGGTGTAATCAGAAGATTACCCTGGGCAGATGCATTAAAAGCCGAAAGAATTGTAAAGATCAAAAACACTGACAGGGCGATCATACAACTCTTTAACATAAGATGGCAAAGGAACTTAAGGTAAAATATAAATTTACGTAAAGGCATTGAGTAAAGATTTAAATACAATCCAGTTAGTAGAAGTCAAATGTTATTATATAGGTTCCTGTATAAATTCCCACGGGATTATCATGCAGTGTACCTATATTAAGGGTTGCTCCGACATATACTATCTGGTATCCATCCTGCAGCATGCCTGTTCCTATACCAGATGAAGGTACTGATATCCAATCATCCACGATCATGGTTTTAGCAGAGGCTGTATGAGTAAGAACAACAGGGCTTGTTGGTAATGTTATTGAATATGCAGCAGCATCATCACCTGTTACGTAAAAACTGGCAGCATTATGTGTGCCGGTACCTTTGAAGACACTTCCCAGAACCGATACAGTGTTTTGAGGAGTAAGAATAATCTTACCTCCCTGTGGTCCCGGGGAAAAACGTCCGAAATTCAGCTGTGATGTCTCACTTGCAGAGAATACAGGAACAATCTCTGCAATAACATGACCTGTTGCGCTGGCCGATGTAGGGACCTGTGCAAGCACCTCAATCTCAGCAAGAACAAATAGAAAAAGCAGGCCGGAATAAAATTTAAAAAGCCTCATCATTATTCTGTGGAAGGTGTTGACATACTTAAAACCTTATTATTGGTAATTTACTGTAACAGTAAATTCGCCACTACCACCTGCATTTGAAGTATTGTAAACTCCCTCTGGCTGACTGGCACCTACGTTCAATGTGGCACCGACTGTCAGGGTTGAAGCACCACCCGTGAGGGTCCCTGTGGGGGTGGGATTACTGGTCCAGGTGTTAACTGTCATAGTATTCCCCAATCCATCAGAAACTGTTGTAACTCCGGCTGGAAGAGTAATTGTATATACAGCAGCAGCAAGGCCTGTAATGTCAAAACTGGCTGCAGTTATAGTTCCTCCTGCCATCAATGTAACACCACCTGTGGATGAGCGGGAATTATCCGGAGCAAGAACACAAGTCCCGGGGGTCGGATTTACTGCAAGGTACCCGAAATCCATGTCAACAGTATTAGTTATTGCAATCGGGGTAAGGATAGTTGCTGTTGCTGAAGCTGTCGCTGATACCTGAGCGAATGACGCTGCCGTAAAAGCAGACATAACAATTGCAAGCACTAGAAATCTGGTGATTTTTTTCATTTTAATTTGATTTTAATAGTGATTTGGTTTTAGTTATTTTAATTAATTAAGGTTAATCTTTTTTATGCCTTCCTGCATATTATCTGGCTCTCCTTAATTACTCTTATACGAATTCCAGATAGTTTTTGTCAAATTTAATACTAAAAAAAATTAATAGCATGCATGATTTTATAATTATTTAACATATTATTGAAGTTTTCAACAAATATTTATAACTGCAGGTTATTCATTTTCAATTCAGTCCGTGATTATTGTAGTTGTTTTATCTCTTAAAAGTTAAAATTACGGATCTCATAATTTCGGAATGATACAGGGGATATAAGCAGATTTTATAGATTGAAGGTATATGTATATTTCAGCATAACTGCTCTTGTACTGTAAACGGGCAGGTTCGGAACTTCACGGATCAGGTTTGTATTGCGGCCTTCATTAAACACCAGATAAAGATCATTTCCTTCTTTCGGATTATACCTCAGTCTGAGATTGGTGATGATTTCATTTAAGGCAGTGTTATACTGGACAAAGGCATTAACTGAGAATTTTGTATCAAGCATGTAAAGGACTTTAAGACCTGCAATATGGTTTGTCATTTTCAGATCTCTGTCAGGAAAATTAAGATGATCAAAATTATATGTACCACCAAATTCAAAATGCCTGGAAATATTCCAGGTTGGCTGAAGACGGATTGAAAAACGTATGCCGTCATAATATTGTCCGGTTTCAGTTCTTAACATTAAAAACAAAGGTTTGGACATCGGAGTTGAGAGATTTCCCCTCAGATTAATGAACTTATACCTTACCGGATTGATATATAATTCATCTTCAATAATCTCGAGACTATCTTTCAGATTTTCGATATTGTAAACCACAAACAGATCCCATTGCCACTGGTCCTTTGTCTGAAAGGACCAGCCCGTGTAACTCGAAAATGTCATCAATGAACCATCCTCGACATATGCTCTGTAGCTTATCCTTACCTCAGGGGAATGTCTGTAAAGTTTTGAATTCTCCGCCGGCATCCATCCATATTGCATGCCTGCCCTGATACTTGTATAGTCATCCATCATTTCAAAACCAATACCCGGATTAAAGTGGATCCCTGAGAAGGAATAACCAATATTATAACCAAGACCTTTTCTTGAACGTCTTTCCCAGCCTGCTCCGAATCTTAATGGTTGTTTGAATGAGTTGTTTACAGTATCATTCTCGAAAGTCTGGGTCCACTTGAAGTCGAGATAGTCATCACCAAAAATACGTATAATGCCATCGAGACCGTAGGCAATGTTATATGAACCATTCATTCCCAACCGGCTTGTAAATATTGTACCTATATATGAGTTTTCGTTAATTACCTGTCGTCGAAACCGCAATACACCAAAATTTTCCGAAGGAAGGATCTTTTCTCTGATTCCTTCGGAATCCTTTATCCACAGTGGTGCTGTCTGCATATCCAGTAAGCCAACATCCCATTTGCCCATTCTTCCTACGATTCTGGCTCCTCCATAAATACGGACAGGATCTCCGTCATCACTTAAACCGATACGGCGACTGTAAAAAAGATTACTGTTTCCACCCAGAGTGAAATCGAAAATACTGGCTCTTTCGAGGAAAAACATGCGTTTTTCGGGGAAAAAAAGTGAATACCGTGTCAGGTTGAATTGCTGATCATCGGCTTCAACCTGGGCAAAATCAGTATTCAGTGTCAGATCCATGACCATATTGCCGGAGATACCGTGTTTAATATCAAGTCCGGCTTCCAATACAGGCTTATCTGATTTATAATAAGCGGTTTCATTATTATTAAGGTCATAATTACTCCCGTATCCCGCAAGAAAGTAAGGGGCGATATAGAGTGGTTTGTCAGGTTTAATACCACGGAATGTTACCTCCTGTGCCTGTGATGGTTTCATGGGTGAAGTCTGACCCCAGTTGGGCGGAATTGCAGGATAAAGGTCAATTTCATTTTTTGAGGGGATCCATCTTTCAACAGTTAAGCCCATTCTTACTTCACCATTTATCTCCTGAAAGCGGAGACTGGAAAGAGGAATCCTGATCTCTGCTGACCAACCCTTTGAATCCTTTTTTGTAAGTACATCCCAGAAAGTGTTCCAGCTTAGATTCATTGGCATCTGATCGGGGTGATACATAACTGCATCTTTTTGAATGCTTGCATCAAACCTTAGGGCATCAGGACTCGTAAGAAATGCAACGGCGTTTTCCTTGTCATTGTAAGTATCGAGCAGTATGCCGAACCAGTCACCGCCTACTCCCTCATAATCCCTTTTAAAGCTGGCTGACATTATCATATCTGGGTCCTGGTAATAAAGCATTGCACCGATGTACAGATACCTGTCATCGTATGCTATCCGGACATCAGTCTTTTCTGTTGGTTCCTTGCCGAATACAGGTGAATGCATAGTCATTTTTAAAGGAGTAACAGGGTTCCACGCTTCTTCGTCAGGTATCCCATCGAAGTTTATGGACTGAGTGAGCCTGTTAATAACTATTGCCTGTTTATCGGAGGAAGTTGAATCAGGCTGGCAAAACAAAACAGCATGGTGAAAAATCAGAAGAGCAAGAATGATATTATGGGATCTAATCATTTTTAACCGGCTTGTTTGAAAGCATAAATATAATGATTGTATGCAGATCTCATAAAACCAGCAAAACAAAAATATAAAAGGTCCGACATGCCGGACCTTATTATGATCAGGACAGAAACAGTAAGTTAATTTGAAATTCAGATGACTATAATAATCCAAAATATATTGTAAATCCTGCTTTTATTATTAACCCTGAGCAAGTTTCTTTGCCATCTTCAACTGCATCCGTGTATTTTCTAACTACACGGGAGTAACCTGCCATTACATCCAATGTTGCTCTGTCGCCAATTGGTTTAGCAACCCCTCCTCCCAATTCAACCATCAATACATTCCATTTATCTTCATCTTCATAACTCCCGGATTTATATTTATCCAGCTCTGAACCAAAAATCATGCTAAACTCACCAAAAGGGTAAATTGTTGGCAGAGGATAATAATACCTTGTAAAAGGTCCCACACCGAGCATACTCTGAGTCCATTTATAATCGGCATCACTACTTTTTTCGGTATATAAACTTAAAATAACATCCAAACCAACTACAAGGTTATCCATTACGAAATAACCTCCTCTGGGCAAAATGTTTAATAGAGTTTCTTTATAATCGTCATTGCTGGAAATAAATCCAAGGCTCATCAGTTCAGAGCCCCAGGCACCACCCAGACTAATTGTTGAGGCAGCACCAGTCATAATTGTTCCTTTTCCAAGCTGGGCTTGTGCAGTACTGAATGACAGTAGGCAGATTGCTGTAATCAACAGGCACAGTTTTTTCATGATCAGATTGATTTAATGGCGCTTACTCTTAAGTTTTTCAGCTTACACTCCTTACTCTTTTATGGATTTTCAGGTGACTCCATATTAAAATCAAAAGCAGATGATTGATAATATTATCTTATATCTATTAGTTATTTAGTGAATTGGGATTAAATTATTAAAGGGGAAAATATTATAATGAGTATGGTAGAAATAATTATCGCAATCATATTGTGATAAAATTTTTATGTCTCCATCCATCTTCAAAGATACAC
>Ga0307430_1000531_pt1 | contig 32397 bp, 24 predicted proteins | sample SalMarWE160130MG_FD_202159 | JGI IMG/M metagenome (GOLD analysis project Ga0307430, IMG submission 202159) | Salt marsh sediment microbial communities from the Plum Island Ecosystem LTER, Massachusetts, United States - WE1603-130 | ecosystem: Environmental > Aquatic > Marine > Intertidal zone >...
CAGCGCATTCATCCGCCGAAGCACCGGGCGGATGTCCTGGACATAGCCCGCGAACACAGCCACATCGGCGATCCCCTCGCGCTGAGCCTGCCGTTCAAGCGGGCCGCGCAGCGCCCCGTCGCCGACGAGCAGCAGCTTGAACCGCCGCCCGCGCCGTCGCAGCATCCCGGCCGCGCTCAGAAGCGTTTGCTGATCCTTGCACGCGGCGAGCTGGCCGACCGCGCCGATCACGAAGTCGTCCGGCTCGATGCCGAACGTCTCGGGAGACACCGGCTCAGAAACGGCCTTCGGCTCCGGCTCGATGCACGCGCTGTGGACGACGGTCACCAGATCGGGCGCGATGCCGTAGCGCAGCAGTTGGCGGCGCGCCGCACCGCTCACGGCGACGAACGCATCGACGCCGCGATGGTACTTGAGCCGTGTAAACGGCCCGCGCCGGATCGGCCGAAGCACCCGGCGCGTCACGACGAGCTTCCAGTCGCGCCGGCCGCGTGAGGCAAACCAGCCCAGGCCGTGCGCCATGCCCGTGTGGCAGTGCAGGATGTCGGCGCGCGTCTCGCGCAGCAGGCGCCGGATGTGCGCCGCCGCGCCGAGGTCGAACTCCGTTCGCATCCGAACCTCGTGCACGGCCACGCCCGCAGCCCGTGCGCGCTCGGCAAGCGGCGCGCCCGGCTGGGTGATCAGCACCACCTCGTGGCCACGCTCGACAAGGCCCGCGCACAGCGCCAGCGTCTGCCCTTCGCCGCCGTGCAACTGCCGGGCGGGATTAACGTGGACGGTTCTCATGGGGTTCGCCCCCGCGTTCGGCGTCGTGCTGCAGGGACCAGACGCGCAGGTGCGTCACGAAGGAGTGGATCGCGCTCATGCCGGCCTCAATCAGGCCCCGCGACCCGTTGAGCAGTGAGCGACGCCCGACGAGTATCCACAGAAACGTGAGCGGCGCGCGCGCAAAGTCGAGGTAGTGAAAACGGCGGCCGCCCTCGACGGCCCTCTTCGCCTCGGCCAGCGTCTCACGGTTGAGGCGCTGCCAGCGCGCCGCGATTGATTCGCCTGCGTCGTGTCGAGGGCTCACTCGCTCTCCCCTGCCGCCGGTTCGGACGTTGGCTCAGTCGGCGCCTTGGGCGCGAGGAACGCGACGGTGCGGTTGGTCCGGTTCAGGTACGTGCGCGCAACCCGCCGGATATCCTCCGCCGTGACCGCTTCGATCTTCGGCACGTAGTCGCGCAGCACCTCCCATCCGAGCAGCACCTCGTACTCGCCGACGAGCTTCGCCAGATCGAGGTTCGACTCGAGCGCCCGGACGAAGCCGGCCGCGAGCTGGTTCTTCGCGCGCCGCAGTTCGCGTTCACCGACGAGCTCGGTCTTGAGTTTCTCGAACTCCTCGAGGACGGCCGCGTCGATCTGCTCGCTCGTGTGCGGCGCCCTTGGCAGCGCGGCATACATGAACGGGTTTGTGTCGTGCAGGCCGCTCATCCAGCACCAGATGCCGAGGGCGATCTGCTCCTCCTCGACAAGCCGCTTGGTCAGCCGCGTCGTGCGCCCGCCCGTCATGATCTCGGCGATCAGATCGAACGCCGGATAGTCGGGATGGTCGAGCGGCACGGTGAGCCAGGCGCAGTAGACGCGCGGCTGGGCCTCGAACTCGACGGTGACGCGCTTCTCGCCGCGCGACGCGGGTTCGGCCGTGCGCCGCGTCCCCGGCGGCGGCTGGCGCGGGATGTCGCCGAAGTAGCGCTCAATGAGCGCGACCGTCTCGGCCGGCTCGACGTCGCCGACGATCGTCAGCACCGCCCGGTTCGGCGCGTAGTAGCGCGTGTAGAACGCCGTCACCTGCTCGCGCGTGTAGCTGGCCATGTCCTCGGGCCAGCCCAGGATCGGGTGGTGGTATGGGTGACCGGTGTACAGCGCTGCAAACAACGCCTCCCACAGCGCGCCGCCCGGCGAGTTGTCCACCCGCGAGCGCCGCTCCTCGATGATCACCTGCTGCTCCTCGTAGAACTCGCGGAACACCGGGCCGCGCATGATCTGCGAGAAAACCGCGCACCACAGCTCGAGCTTGTTCTTCGGCAGGCTCGTGAAGTAGTTCGTCTGGTCGCGCGACGTCGTCGCGTTCTTGCCGTCGGCGCCGGCCTCGTCGAGCAGCTTGTCGATCTCGGCCGAGACCGTGATCGCCTCGTGCTCGGCCTTCAGCTCGGCGTAACGCGCCTCGAGCGCGGCGATCGTCTCCGCGTCCGGTTGTGCGCGGCGCCGTTCAGGGCGCAGGGCCGTCATCACCTCGTCCTTCTGGGCGATCAGCTCCTGCTCGCGCGCGGGGTCGGTCGTGCCGAGCATCGGAGTGCCCTTGTCGTAGAGATGTTCGATGAAGTGCGCGATCCCCGTACTACCCGTCCACTCGTCCGCCGAGCCGACGCGGTAGGCAAGGCACACGGCGACCGTCGGGACCTGATGCCGCTCGACGATCAGGATCGTCAGCCCGTTCTCCAACGTGAATTCCTGCACGTCGAGCGTCGGCGACTCGACGGCGTGGAGGTTCGACGCCGCTGCCAGCGCGGCCGCCAAGACCAGTGCGATCAGAATCGCTCGCAATCTCATCAGTGCGTGTCTCCTTTGCCCCGGGAGGCCCTAGCCTCGGGGGTGAAACTGCTTGTGGACCGACTTGAGCCGGTCGGTGTCAACGTGCGTGTAGATCTGCGTCGTGCTGATGTTCGCGTGCCCGAGCAGCACCTGCACGAAGCGGATGTCGGCGCCGTTGGCCATCAGGTGCGTCGCGAACGAATGGCGCAGCGTGTGCGGCGTCACCCGCTTCGTCCACGGGAGCTGCCGCACAGCCCCTCGCACGCGCTTCCAGAGCCCCGCGGTCGTGAGCCGAGTCCCCAAGCGCGACACGAACAGGTACTCGCTCCGCCGGCCGCGCAAAAGCTTCGGCCTCGCCTCGCCTATGTACCGCGTGAGCCACTCGCACGCCGCTGACCCGACGGGCACGATGCGCTCCTTGGACCGCTTGCCCAGCACGCGCACCGTGCCGGCCGCCAGGTCGAGGTCGGCCAGCCGGCACGCGGCCGTCTCGGCCAGCCGCAGGCCCGAGGCGTACATCAGCTCGAGCATCGCGCGGTCTCTCACGCCCAACGGTGTCAACACGTCCGGTTGGGCCAGCAGTTCCTCCACCTCATCGACGGTCAACACCTCCGGCAGCAGCCGCCACGTCTTGGGCGACTCGAGCGCCTCGGCCGGGTTGTGCTCGATAAGACCCTCCTCGTCGAGGCACCGGAAGAACGACCGGAGCGCCGTGAGACGCCTCGCGAGCGAGCTCGACGACAAACCACGCTTCTTCTCGCCGATCAAGAAATCCAGTATATCCTCGCGCCGCAGCGCGGTCAACGGCCCCTTGCCCGAGCGCGCCGCGAACTCGAGGAAGCGCCGCACGTCGCCCACGTAGCACTCCATTGTGTGGAGCGCCGCGCCGCGCGACGCGAGCAGCGTCTGCCGGAACAGCTCGATCGCGTCATCCGTCGTGGTGCTCATCGCTGCCACGCACCCGCTGGTCGTAGAGCTTCGCGTATCGCAGGAACACCGCGTAGGCCAACATCGACGCGATCACGTACCCGTGGAACCCGTCGAGGACGCCGGCCTTCACAACGTAGTGCTTCAGGAATTTGGCGAGCGGCCGGGTAACCATCCGCACCGCATCCGTTGCTCGCCACCGCCGCGTCGACGCCCAGATCTCGGCATAGCGGTGCATGGTCCGCAGGTGCTCGGCGATCGTCCGGTACGTGTAGTGGATCAGGTCGCCGCGCAGCCGCCGCGTCGGGCCGTCGACGAGGAACGTCTCGTGCGGGTCGATGCCGCCGAGCCGTGCGCGGTCTTTGCGCACGAGGCGGAGCTTGTAGTCCGGGTACCAGCCCGAGTGGTTGATCCACTTGCCAAGGTAATGGACGCGCCGCGGCAAGTAGTAGGCGACCGCGTTGCCGGGCCCGTTGTCGAACGCCCGCTGGATCTCGGCGGCGAGCTCGGGCGAGACGCGCTCGTCGCTGTCGAGCAGCAGCGCCCACTCGTTCGACGTCTGCTGGAGGCCGAAGTTCTTCTGGCTGCGGTAGCCGTCCCACTGGCGGAAGAAGATCTTGTCCGTGTAGCGCCGAGCGATCTCGACGGTGCGGTCCGTGCTGAAGCTGTCGACCACGACGATCTCGTCGCACCACGACACGCTGCGGAGGCAGCCCTCGATGTTGCCCTCCTCGTTCTGGCACGCGACGAACGCGGTGATCGGGTACGTTGTGTTGCTCATGGCCCGCCACGCAGCCACGCGGCTGCTGCCTCGAATACCTCGTCGGCCGTGATACTCGTCATGCAGCGGAAGTCGCGGTCGCACTCGCGCCGCATGCACGGCGCGCACTCGCACTCGTGCCTAATGATCGTGACCCGGCCCGCCGGCGAGGTCCGCTCGGGGCTCGTCGAGCCGAAGAGCGCCACCACGTTCGCGCCCACGGCGCCGGCGAGGTGCATGGGCCCCGAGTCGTTCGTGACCACCGCCCGGCACCGCGCCATGAGCGCCGCCAACTGGCCGAGCGTCGTCTTGCCCGTCAGGTCGAGTGCGCCGTTGCCGATCTGCTCGGCGATCGGCCCCGTGACGGCCGAGTCGCTGCGCGTGCCGAAGATGAGCACGCGCGCACCGTGCTCGTCGCGGAGCCGGCGGCCGACTTCGGCGAACCGTTCCGGCAACCACCGCTTCGCCGGCCCGTACGCAGCGCCCGGGCTCAGGCCGACCAGCGGCCCTGCGGAGTTCAATCGTTGGGCTGCCAGGAACCGCTCTGCCCACGCGGCATGTTCTTCATCAACGCCGACGCGCGGTGGGCTGGGCCGGGGCGCAGCGGCAAGCCGGCGGGCGATCTCGATGTAGTGCTCGGCCTGGTGCATGCCCGTCGGCCGCGGCGCGACCGGATGCGTCAGCAGCCAGCGCCGCCACTGCCCGCGTGTGCCGACCCGCAACGGGATTCGCGCCAGCGCGACCCATAGCGCCGAGCTGAGCGAGTTCGTCAGCAGCACGGCCGCGTGGAAGGTGCGCCGCCGCACCCGGCGCATCGTGCGGGCCAGATCGACCACGTTGCGCACGCCCCGGCGATGCGAGTACTCGATCACCTCATCGACGTGCGGGTTGCCCCGCAGCAGCTCGCCCAGCGGCGCCTTGATCAGCGCGGCGATTCGCGCCTCCTGGATCGCCGACTTGAGGTGCTCGAGCGCCGGCAGCGCCATCACCACGTCGCCGATCCAGTTCGGCATCTTGACCAGGATCGTCTCGACGTACCGGAAGCCGGCGCGCATCTGGCCGCGGTCGAACGGCTTCCATCGGCGGTGCACCCACAACCACTGCTCGGGCCGCTCACGCACGCGCGCCTCGACGAACGAGGTAACGCGCTGCGTCATCTCGGCGACGTCGCGGTCGGTGTCGCCCGTCTGCGGCGGCGCGATCGGAGGGCCGAAGCGCGCCGCGTAGCGGCCATCCTCGCCGAGCGTGCACAGCGCCGGCACGACGGGCGCGCCGGTCTTGAACGCGAAGCTCGCCAGTGCCGGCGTCGTCGCGCAGTCGCGGCCGAAGAAGCGCGCCGGGATGCCGGTGACCGCGTCGTTCTGGTCAACGAGGATGCCGACGCACTCGCCGGCCTTGAGCGCCGCCAGCGTCGAGCGCGCCGCCTGCATCTTGTCGAAGACGCCCATGCCGGTGACGCCGCGCGTCTCATTGACGAAGCGCGTCATGCCCTGCGAGCCGACCGTGCGGGCAATGGCCGACACCCGATAGCCGAGCGCGGCGCAGACCAGGCCCATCAGCTCCCAGTTCCCCCAGTGCGCTCCGAGCAGGATCACACCGTGACCGAGCGCCTGGGCGGCGCGCACGTGTTCCTCGCCCTCGACCGTGAGCCATCGGGCCCGGTACCGGGGGTCGGCGTACCTGGGCAGACGGAGGAAGTCGATCAGCACCCGGGCGAAATGCCTGCACACGCGGCGGGCCGTCCGGCAGACCGTCCGGTGCGGCCAGTCCTGGAAGGCGTTGATGAGGTTCGAGTTGGCCACGCGCCTGTGCCGCGCGTCGACGAGGTACCACACCCGCCCGAGCCAGCCGGCCAGCGCAATGGCCATCCGGTGGGGCAGCAGGCATACAAGGCGGCGAAGGAACGTGAGCGCGAGGTACACTGGTTCGGACTCTTGTCCGCTCGGACTCCTGTCCGCGTTGACTCGTCGTGTGCACTTGGGATGCGGCCCGGGCTCCGTGTCAGCTTGAGGTCACGCAAGTTGGCACGTCCGGGCACGCTCTTCGACCCGTACTCTAGGGAACGTCCTGAGGTGTGTCAAGTCGAGCCGGGGCGCGCGCGAGCATCGCCGCAATGTCGAGATAGCCGTCCCCGTCGTGCACGCCCATCCTGCGGGCCGGCGCCCGGTGGGTCAGCAGCCACGAGCCCGGCTGTCCCTTGCGGCCGACACGGAGCGGGATCCCGGCCAGTGCCGCCCAGAGCGCCGCGCGACGCGAGCCCGACAGCAGCACGGCGACGTGGAAGGTGCGCCGACGCACCCGCCGAATCGTCCGCACCGCCTCCACAAGTCCGCGCACCGCGGGCCGGTGTACATACTCGATTACTTCATCCACGTGCGGGCTCTCCCGCAGCCTGTCGCCGAGCGGCGCCCTCACCAGCACCGCCAGGCGCGAGTGCGGGTAGACCGCCTTCAGGTACTCGTAGACGGGCAGGGACGAAACGATCTCGTCCGGCCCGTCCGGCGCGTCAACGAGAATCGTCTCCACGTACCGGAAGCCGCGGCGAAACTGACCGCGATTGAACGGCTTCCAACGCTTGTACTCCCACTGCCATTGCTCCGGCCGCTCCCGTACGCGCGCCTCCACGAACGCCGTAAGCCGCTGCGTCATCTCGGCCACAGTCCACTCCGGGTCCCCCGTCTGCGGCGGCACGATGGGCGCGTAGAAGCGCAACTCGTACCGGCCGTCGGGCCGCAGCGTGCAGAAGGCCGGGACGATCGAGGCGCCGGTCTTGAGCGCGAGCATTGCCGGCCCACGGGGCGTCGAGCAGACCCGGCCGAAGAAGATGGCCTCAAGCCCGTTTCTCCCCGCGTTCTGGTCCACGAGGTTGGTGGCGTACTCGCCGGCGCGCAGCGCGGCAAGGATCGGCCGGACCGCGGCGCGCTTCTCGACGACGCGCATGCCCATCGCCTCTCGCGTCTCGTTGATGAACCTCATCAGCCCGCTCGAGCCGATCTCTCCCGCGATGGCGATGGCCCCGTACCCGAGCGCCGCGCACAACAGCCCGCCCAGCTCCCAGTTGCCGATGTGGGCCGTGAGGATGATCACGCCCCGGCCCAGCTCGGTCGCCTCCCGCATGTGCTCCTCGCCCCAGACGCTGACCCAGCGGCGCCGGTAGGCCGCGTCGCCGTAGCGAGGCATGCGCAGGAACTCGAGCACCATCCGGGCCAGGTGCCTGAACACCGTACGCGCCGTTCGACACACCTTCCGGTGTGACCATTGGGGAAAGGCGTTGACCAGGTTCGACTTGGCGACACGGCGCTGGTCAGCGTCCAGCGCGTACCAGACCCGCCCCACGCACCCGCCCACCATGAAGACGAGGCGACGCGGCAACAGGCACGTCAGGCGACGGAGAAACATCAGCGCGAGATACACGGGGTCGGACTCTTGTCCGCGTTGACTCGTCATGCCTACCCGGGATGCCGCCCCGGTCCCCGTGCCGGAACGAGGCCGCACAGGTTGTCACACCGGAGCATGCAGTTCGGCCTGCACTCTAGGGAGCGCCTGGGGGCGTGTCAAGCCGGCTCGGCGCGCGCGAGCATCGCGGCGATCTCGAGGGACGCATCCTCGTCGCGCACGCCTGTCCTGCGGGGCGGCGCTCGGTGGGTCAGAAGCCACGAGCCCGGCTGTCCCTTGCGGCCGACTCGGAGCGGGATCCCGGCCAGTGCCGCCCAGAGCGCAGCGCGGCGCGAGCCCGACAGCAGCACGGCGACGTGGAAGGTGCGCCGACGCACCCGGCGAATCGTTCGCACCGTCTCGACCAAGCCCGGGCCGCCTGCGTACTCGATCACCTCGTCGACGTTCGGATCCCCGCTGAGCGCCGGCCCGACGCCCGCTTCGGCGAGCAGAGCCAACCGCGAGCGCGGATACGCCGCCTTGAGATAGGCGCACGCACGCCGCGACGCCGCGACACCGTCCGGCTCTTCGGGCCCGTCGACCAGGATCGTCTCGACGTGGCGGAAGCCCGGCCGGAACTGGCCGCGGTCGAGCGGCTTCCACCGGCGGTGCGACCACAGCCACTGCTCGGGCTTCTCGCGGATGCGTTCCTCGACAAACGAGACGAGGCGCTGCGTCAGCTCGTCCACGTCACGACGGGGATCGCCCGTGGCGGGGCGCGCGATCGGCGCGTAGAACCGGACCTCGTAACGGCCGTCCGGCAGCAGCGGACACATGACCGGCACAACGGGTGCGCCTGTCTTGACCGCGAACCCGGCAGGCCCGCGCGCCGTCTCGCAGGCCCGGCCGAAAAACGTCGTCTCGGTGCCGCGCTCGCTCGTCGTCTGGTCCACGAAGAAGCCGACGCACTCGCCGGCACCCAGCGCCGCGAGCGTGGGCCGTGCCGCGTGGCGCTTGTCGATGAAGCGCGTGCCGAAGCGCGCCCGCATCTCGTTGAGGAACCGCATGATGGCCTTCGAGCGCACGGCGCGCCCGACGGCCGAGTGCGCGCGCCCGAGCCGGTCGAGCATGATGCCGCCGAGCTCCCAGTTGCCCCAGTGCGCCAGGAGCAGAACCACTCCCCGGCCCTGCGCACACGCGGCGCGCACATGCTCTTCGCCCACGAGCTTGACCCGGCGAGCACAGGTGGCGGGATCGCCGTACAGCGGCTGACGAAAAAAGGTGACGAGGCTCTGCACGAAGTGCACGAACGATGCCCGTGCCGTGCGGCAGACTTGCCGATGCGTCCAGCCTGGGAAGGCATTGACGAGGTTCGACTTGGCTACCCGCCGGCGGCGCCAGGCGAGACCGTACCACGCGCCGGCCGCGCACCGTGCTACCCCGGCGGCGGCCCAGTCGGGAAGAAGGCAGAGGAGTCGGCTCACAAGGACAAGGACGTGGTACACGGAGCCCCTTTTCTCTCGCGGTGGTCGCGTGCGCCTGGGTACCCCGGGTGCTGCGACGTCGCCGCCGCGTTGTTAGAGTCGCCAAGTCGAGGCAGGCCCCTTGGGCCTCGCGCGCAGACAGTAGGTGACGGTCTCCGGGGTGTCAAGCAGCCCAGACGGTGCCGCACACGCAGCAGCGAGATCACCGCGCGCTCTGCAGGCGCTGGCGTGGCGCGCACAACCCCCTGGGGCCATCACGGCGCCGCCAAAGCGGGCCTCGCGCCAAGGCACGCCCATCGGTGCTTGACGCCCGGCGCGAAGCTCGCGGGTCAGGCCGAGGGCCGCCCGCGCGCAAGTCGTCCGCCGGCAAGGGGAAACGGGCGGCAGGGCTATTATCAAGTTTGAGAACTAAGTAAACTTGGGTTGACGCATTTGGCCCTTTGTCAGGGGCCGGGCGGACTAGGCACGTTTTTGTAAGCACCTCAGGCGGCAGGTCTTTCACTTATGGACGCGTGTATATCAGGCGGGCGTCGATTCTGGCACGGAACATGCACGAGCAACACTGCGTTGCCGCATACCAAAAGAAGAATCCCCCTTATCTCCTTTGATCGGCAACAGACTCGTTGGCTGCCTGGCCCTTCCCCAACAGCCGGGCAGCCAACCTTTTTTCGCCCCCCAGAATGTCACAGAGCTGGTCGAGATCCACCCCCATCCGCTGCTTCAGTCCAGGCCGCCTCTGGGGGCACCGACCCTGTCGCTTCGCCACTCCTCCTGTTATGTTCCCCCGCCGCAGCGATCGATGTCAGTCTTCTTAGCTCTGTAAACGCTAGTATACAGTCCCTCTCATCGGCGCGATGATTCTGGACAAGCCCGGCTGGCGCTCGGAGCGCAACCCGTTCCCGCAACGCTTATTGCGAAACAGGCCTCTGTCCGGGCCGCCGGTGGCACGCCGCTTGCATTGAAGCCAGGCACAGTGCCGTAAGACCAGATATCCCCCTTATCTCCTCTTGTCGGCAACGAGTTAGGAAGAAAAAGGCATACCCGTCGTGAGGCGGGGACGCAAAGCCACGGGTCTCCTTCACTGGAGACAGCCGGGCTACCTACCTAAAGACTCGTGGCCTCCCCGATGGTTGTCGGGGGGGCCAGCTTTTTTTGCCTGGTGTGTCCGCCGGTCAGCCCTGCTGTCCGAGCACTTCGGTGGCGTGGTCTTTCGGTTCGAGCTCTCGGTTGGGGTAGAAGAGGCCGACGAGGCCGGAGCCGCTGAAGTAGCCGAACAGGTAGGCGATCACGTAGAGCAGGGGGTTGAAAAGCGGCTTCCCCAGCTCGCGTGCGGCGAGCACCATCAGGGGCAAGAGCAACACGGTGGCGTATAGGGCGTAGAAGATCAGCGCCTGGGCCCGAATCCGCTTGTGGCTCTTGCTTACCGTCATCCAGAGCGCAGCGCTGATCGTCGTGTACGTACATCCCGCCAGGAGGCCGAGGACCATCACCCCGCCGTGCACCTCGGTCCGCAGCAGCCGCACGGTGAGCAGCACCAGGCCGGTCCCCATGATGAGCCCGAGCAGCACGAGCGTCCGCCATCGAACGGGCAGGAAACGCCTCGTCGTCGGCCGCAACATCAGGTTGGTCTCGTGCTTGCGCGCGAACGCGATCAGTGAGTGGTGGAACGAGATCGGCCGGACGAGGTTGTGGTAGAACTGCACGTAGATCGTCTCGTGCTGGCGCGCGGGGATGACCTGGATCTGGTTGAGGAAGTCGCGCACCTCGAGGATCTTTGACCACGCGATCGTCCGGTGCCAACCGAACCACGAGCGGGTCACACCTTCGTCGCCGACCCGGAAGGAGCCGCTCAGCACAGCGGCAATGAACAGGTGCGGCCCCAGCGTCGCCGCCGCGCACGTGATCGCCAGGATCAGGTACACCTGATCGAGCGCGCTTCTCGCCAGGCCGCGGATGGCCGAGAAGAAAATGGCCGCCGGCACGAAGAACGCCAGCATCCGCCAGACCGGTGAGTAGGCAAAGACGGCGCTCTTGCCCGGGCTGTTGTTGGATGTGTCGGCCGTCACCACATGCTCCCCACGCTCGAAGACATTCCAGAAACGAGTATCGGAAGGCCGGCTCGCGAGTCAAGCGTTGTGAAAGACAGGGGGCAGTTGGGACTGTTGAAAAAGTGGCGCGTCGGGCTTCTCGCGCGTGCCCCGAAGGGGCTCCATAGGACAGCCCAGGGCAACACCCTGGGGCACCCGGCCAAAACAAACAGAGCGATAGCTCGAAGGGCTTCCAGAGAACGCCCTTTTCAACATGCCCAGTCGCCCGTGTGCCCCGCGCTCCCCGTGGTTGACGGCTCGACGCAGTGTCGATCCGTGCGGATCTGTGGTTTACTTCACCCCGGATTCGATGAAGAAGGTCATCTCGGCCTCGCGACGCATCGACCTCGTCGCGGGGTACCCGGACAAGATGGTCGAGCTGCTTGGGGAGAAGGCGCCGCCCGAAGCGACGCACACCGTCGTGGTCTGGACCAAGGATCCGGCCAACATGCTCGACCACGCCGCGCTGCGCGCCGCCCTGGCTCGCTATGCCAGCCTGTTTCTGCACCTGACCGTGACCGGCATGGGCGGCGGGCCGCTCGAACACCGCGTGCCGGAGCCGCACCTCGTGCTCGAGCGGCTGCCCGAGGTGCTCGAGCTCGTCGGCGGTCCCGACCACGTCCGCATGCGGTTCGATCCCGTCGTCCACGTGCGTTGCCCGGACGGCAGCGAGTACACGAACCTCGAGTTTTTTGCGCAACTGGCCCCGGCGATCGCGCGCTTCGGCATCGGCAACGTCTCGATCAGTTGGATGCAGGTCTACAAGAAAGTCGCCCGAAACCTGGCGCGCAACGGGTACGCGCCCATCGAGCTCAGCCGCGAGCGCTGGCGGACCGAGCTCGATTTCCTTGAAGAGATCGCCGCGGCGCACGCGATCACGCTCCACGGCTGTTGCGTGCCCGGGATGGCCCGGTCGCGCTGCATCGACGGCGAGTTTCTTGCACGCCTCCACCCGACGGCCGAGCCGTGCTCGACCGCGCGCGCCAGGGGCCAGCGCGAGCTGTGCGGCTGCACCGAGAGCCTCGACATCGGCTGGTACGAGCCGTGCCGCCACGGGTGTCTCTATTGCTACGCCAATCCGAAGATCGGCTGACCCGGGAATGGGGTTGTCCCATTCCCCCGACCGGCGCCCGCCATCCTGTTGACCCGGCTTGGGGTCTCTGCTAGGATGCGCGCCGTCTTGACCTGGAGGAGGACGCGGGTGTCCCGCCGGACGCGTCGTCTTCCCAGCTCTTTTATCAACGCATCAGTGTCGGACCGTGTGGGGAAATCGATCCATGACGACGAAGCACGTCTCGCTCAAGCTCGGCGACAAGGAGTTCAAGCTCCACAACCATGAACTCGCCCGGGTGGCGCTCAAGGAAGCCGCCTTCGACGAGCAGCCTGAGATGAGCACCTCGCTCAAGCGGGCGAGCATCGGCGTCGACCTGGCGCCCGATCTGTCGCCCGTCCTCGACGAGGATCAGGCCTACATGAACTACATCGACGGCGAATGGGTCTCGTCCGAGACCGACCGCTACCGCGACAACGTCAACCCCGCCAACCGGCGCGAGCTGCTCGGCCGCACGCCGGTGAGCACGGGCGAGGACGTGGACCGCGCGATGACGGCGGCCGATCGCGACTTCATGGAGTGGATGGCGATCAGCGGCGACTTCAGGCTGAAGGCCTTCCTGCGCGTGGCCGAGCTGCTCAAGCAGCACGCGCCCGAGCTCGAGCGGATCATGTGCCGCGAGATGGGCAAGACGCTGTTCGACTGCCACCTCGACGTGGCCGAGGCGATCGGCGTCGTCGAGGTCGTCGCGCCGATGGCCCTGAGCATGAAGGGCGCCACGCACCAGAAGATCGCCCAGGGCACGGCGATGGAGTGCCGGCTGAGCCCGCGCGGCGTCGCGGCGATCATCACCCCGTTCAACTTCCCACTCGCGATCCCGATCGCGCAGGTCGTCTCGGCGCTCGTGACCGGCAACACCGTCGTGTGGAAGCCGTCGCACCTGACGCCGGAGATCTCGCACGCGATGGTTAAGCTCATCGTGACCGCGCTCAAGGACGTCGGCCAGCGTATGCACGTCAAAGTCCCGCGCGGCATCCTGAACATGTACTTCGGCGCGGGCTCGGCCACCGCGTCGCACCCGATCCCGAAGGTGATCCACTTCACCGGCTCGAAGGAGATCGGCGACAAGGTCGATTCGATCGCCTCGGGCATGGGCAAGCGCGTGATGAAGGAGGTTGCCGGGATCAACATCACGTATGTACACAAAGCGGCCGACCTGTCGAAGGCCGTCGGGCAGATCATCTACGGCAAAACGATCACGAGCGGCCAGCGCTGCTCGTCGATCCAGGAGGTCCTCGTCGACCACGAGCTCTACGACACGCTGCTCGACGTGCTCTCCGCAGAGGCCGAGAACATCGTGACCGGCGACGGCATGTCGAAGGAGATCACCGAGGCCGATGCGGCGCCCGGCCGCTACAGCCTCCCGCCGCTCGTGGACGAGGAGCAGCTCGACCACGTCAAGCAGGTGCTCGAGCGCGGCGTCAAGGAAGGGGCGCGAATCGTCTATCAGGATGAGCTGCCGGCCGAGCTGCTCGAGGCCGGATTCTATCACCCGTTCACGATCGTCACCGACGTCGACGAGACAAACTGCCTCTACTACGAGGAGATCTTCGGCCCGGCGCTCGTCGTCACCAAGGTCAGGGACATCCACGAGGCGATCTCGACGATCAACCGGAAGATCGGCATCGTCGCCTGCATCCACAGCGAGGACAAGAACGCGACCGAGTTCTTCATCGAACGGGTGCTGCGCACCCGCATCGACGACGGTCGCCACGGCACGGGCTGCTACTGGTCGACCAAGTTCGGCGGCGACCGCGGCGCCGGCTCGGGCAACGCGGCCCTCGACGCCGACATGGTCTACAGCTACGTGATCTACAAGACTGTCTACCGCCAGTTCACGGAGCCGAAGTAGACGTTCGCCGGGCCGAAGGGGACGTTCGCCGGGCCGAAGTAGACGTTCGCCGGGCCGAAGGGGACGTTCGCCGCGCCGACGGTTCACGCGAGGAGTGGTCGTTCAAATGGGGCGAGTGGATCGGGAGAAAACGACTCCTACCCGATGAGGGCAGGAGCCGTGACCTGGTTGGTACGTGAGACGCTCTAGCGTCTCTTCTTGCGCTTGGCCTTCTTCTTTTTCTTGGCTACCTTCTTCTTTTTCTTCCGGCGCTTGGCGGCACCACGTGACATCTTCGCCCTCGAGATGTCGCCTTGCTTGTCGACGAAGTAGAGGTAGCCCGACACCTTTTTCACACCGACTTTCGCGACTTTTTCGGCCATTCCGACTCACCTCCTTTCGCGCAGCCGTCTGGCACTGTTCTCGGCGCGGACGCTAGCACCGCCTCGTCGGGTTGTCAAGGGGAGAAATGACGTTTTTTTCGGCTCTCTCGACGGGCCGGGGCGCGGATGCTCCACGGGCGCCGGGGGGTCGTGAACGAGCGAGCCGCATGAACCAATCTGGGAGGCCGGGCGGCAAGAGGCAGGCAGTTTCTCGACGAGAACACCTAGGCAAGCGCGGCGCGAACGGCGTCGGCGATCCGCTCGGCATGTACCTTGACCTCGCGCTCCTCGCGGCCCTCGACCATGACGCGGGCCACGTACTCGGTGCCCGAGTAGCGCAGGAAAACGCGCCCGTGCGCGCCGAGTGCGCGTTCCACCTCGGCGACGACCTGCTGCACGCCGTCGAGCGACTCGATCGGCGGCTTGTCGCGCACGGTTACGTTGACGAGCACCTGCGGGTACTTGCGCACGACGCGGCGCAGGTCGGAGAGCTTCCGTCCGGTCTCGCGCATGATGCGCAGGATCTGCAGCGCCGTGATCAGCCCGTCGCCCGTCGTCGTGTAGTCGCTGAAGATCACGTGGCCCGACTGTTCGCCGCCGAGGTTGAGCCCGTGCTCGAGCATCGTGCTGAGCACGTAGCGGTCGCCGACCTTCGAGCGGTGGACTTCGATGCCGGCCTCGTTCATCGCCTGGAACAGGCCGAGGTTGCTCATGACCGTCGCGGCGATTGCGTTGTTGGCAAGCAGGCCCTTCTCCTTGAGGTCGAGTGCCGCGATCGCGAGCACGTGGTCGCCGTCGACGACGGTCGCGTCGTCGTCGGCCATGATGCAGCGGTCGCCGTCGCCGTCGAGCGAAATGCCGACGTTGGCGCGGTGGTCGATCACGCCTTTGCGCACCACCTCGGGGTAGAGGGCGCCGCAATGGTCGTTGATATTCATGCCGTTCGGCTTGTCGCTGTAGACGGTTACGTCGGCACCGAGCTCGCTGAAGATCCGCGGCGCCACCTTGTACGCCGCGCCGTTGGCCACGTCGAGCATGATCTTGTAGCCGTCGAGGGTCATCCCTTTCGGGAACGAGTTCTTGATGAACTCGATGTAGCGGCCGAGCGCGTCGTCGATGCGCCACGCCTTGCCCACCTCGGCGGCCGTCGGCCGGATCTCGTCGAGTTCGCCCGAGGCGATGAAGGCCTCCATCTGCCGCTCGATCTCGTCGGCCAGCTTGAACCCGTCGTTCGAGAAGAACTTGATCCCGTTGTCCATATACGGGTTGTGCGAGGCCGAGAGCATCACGCCGGCGTCGGCGCGCAGGCTCCGGGTGATGAACGCCACGGCCGGCGTCGGCAGCGGGCCGAGCAGGAGCGCATCGACGCCCATCGAGCAGATGCCGGCCACCAACGCGTTCTCGAGCATGTAGCCCGACAGCCGCGTGTCTTTGCCGATCACGATCCGGTGCCGGCGCTTGTCGTCGCGTTTGAACACGTGAGCCGCCGCGCGGCCGAGCTTGAGCGCCGTCTCGGCCGTCATCGGCTCGGTATTGGCGACGCCGCGCACCCCGTCGGTGCCGAACAGCTTCATGGGCTGGTTCATTCGCTCCTCATTGCGATGCAGTGGTTACTCGATCGTCACCTGAACGGTCGGGGCCTTGACAATCTCGATGCCGGGCTTCTTGCTCACGACGACGAGCGGCAGGGTGTACACGCCCGGGTCCAGCGCCTCGTCGATGACAAGGTAAGCGGCCACGGCCTCCGGCCCGAGGCTTGCGATCAGGTCCGCTCGTCCTGTGACCTCGACGGTGACCGCGTCGGGATCGACGTTCACTCTACGTCGGGCCCCCGGCCGCTGCAACACCATTATCGGCACCGGCGACAGCGGTTTCTGCTCCACGACGGGCTCGATCGTCACGATCACATCGACGGTCTCGTCGAGCCGTGCGGTGCCCTCGCCGCGCGGGTCGATCACGTACGCCTTGTCCTCGATGGTGCTCGTGCGGCCGGTCACGTCGACGGGCGAGGTCGCCACGGCCGTGATCCGCTTCGCCTCCTCGGCGCCGAGCGCGAGCGTGACCGTCGACGGCATCGCGCGGGCCGCCACGATCCGGTAGCCGTCGGCCGGCGTGCCGAACGGCGTCACCTCGATGGGCAGCACGGTCTCCTCGAGGCGCTCGACCTGGAAGCTGATCATCTTCGGGTCGTAGGTTGCGAGGTCGAGCCGACGCGGCAAGCGGAAATGGCGGCGCGCGATCTCGACGCTCACCGTGGCCGAGGGGCGGCCGGCAAGCGCGTTTTCGACGGTCTCGCGCGCGTCGATGCGGAGCGTCGTCGGTGTTGTCCGGAAATCGGCCAGCTTGGCGATCGGCCCCTGGATCCTGATCTCCACCGACAGCGCCTTCTCGTCCTGCACGATGACGTCCGCGGGCAGCACGAGCGAGACCGGGCACTCGAACCAGTCGCTTTGCTCGATCGTCCGCCCGCGCACGGCGAACCACGTGATGAGCGCGAGCGCCAGCGCGACGAGCTTGAGCCTCATGTTGCGCAGCCGCATCTTCATCCTGGCGTTCTCCAGAAATCGAGCCGCCACGCTCGTCTCGGCGTGGCGTAGACCTCCTCGAGCGCCTCGACGAGCCGCTGCTGGCTCACGTCGCGATCGAGCACCCCGTTCTGCGCGATCGACAGGTGACCCGTCTCCTCGCTCACGACGAGGATGAGCGCGTCGGTCTCTTCGGACAAGCCGACGGCGGCCCGGTGGCGAGTGCCGATCGACTTGTCGAGCAGCGTCCGGCTCGACAGCGGGAAAATGCACGCGGCCGAGCGCAGCCGGTCGCCGCTGATGACGATCCCGCCGTCGTGCAGCGGCGAGCCGTAGGTGAACACGGTCACGATCAGCTCGCTCGTGGCCTCGGCATCGATCTCGACGCCTGAGCGCACGAGCTCGCCGAGCGAGATGTCGCGCTCGATGGCGATCAGCGCCCCGATCCGCTTCGAGCCCATGTTCTCGACGGCGCGCGCGACGGCGCCCACCATGCGGCTCCCCTCCTCGCCGCGGCTGAAAAACTTGCGCTTGCCGAGGTTGGCGAGCACCTGCCGAAGCTCGGGGTGGAAGATGATGATCACGGCGATGATGAACACCTGGAAGAACGACGAGAGCATGTAGGCGAGCACGTCGAAGTGCAATCGCTGCGCGGCGAAGTACGCCACGACCAGGATGGCGATGCCCCACGTGAGCTGCTCGGCGCGCGTGCCCTTGATGAAGAGCAGAATGAGGTAGTAGACACCGAAGATCACGAGGATCTCGACGACCTGGGTCAGAACCTCAAGCATCCGCCTCTCCAGGAGCTGCGCGGCGCAGGGCGTCAGCCCTACGCACGGCGTCGGCAATATCGCACACCTGCCGCATTTCGGCTACATCATGTACGCGCACGATGTGGGCGCCGCCCAACACACAGGCGGCCACCGCCGCCGCCGTACCGAGGAGGCGCTCGCCGGCTTCGACGCCGAGGGTCGTGCCAATGAACGACTTCCTCGATGGGCCGACGAGCACCGGGCAACCGAGCGCGCCGAGCTCGCCGAGCCGCGCGAGGATCTCGAAGTTGTGCTCGACCGTCTTGCCGAAGCCGATACCGGGATCGACGATGACGCGCTCGGCCGGCACGCCGGCCCCGGCGGCGGCGTCGAGGCGCGCGGCAAGAAACTGGGCGATCTCGCCCACCACGTCGTCATAGCGGGGGGCTTTCTGCATCGTGCGCGGCGTCCCCTTCATGTGCATGAGCACGATCGGCACCCCGCGCTCGGCCGCCAGCGCGAAGATCGCCGGATCGCTGCCGGCCGTCACGTCGTTGATCATCGCGGCCCCGGCCTCGAGCGCGGCGCGCGCCACGTTCGCTTTGCTCGTATCGACGCTGATCGGCACGTCGAGCCGCGAGGCCGCGGCTTCGATGACGGGTACCACGCGCCGCACCTCCTCGTCGGCCGGCACGTCGGCCGCGCCGGGGCGTGTCGATTCCCCGCCCACGTCGAGGATGTCCGCGCCGTCGTCGGCCAGGCGCCGGCAGCGATCGACGGCCGCCCGCGTGTCGAAAACCCGGCCGCCGTCGAAGAACGAGTCCGGTGTGACGTTCACGACGCCCATGAGCGCCGTGCGGGCGCCGAGCTCGATGGCGAACCGGTCCCAGCCAAGGTGGTAGCGGGCGCGCGGCGAGCACGGCCCTGTCCCCATGGACGCGGGCACCTCAGGCCGAGCTTTCGTTGGGCCTCGGGATGACATTCGGCGCCAGTTTCTCGTCGGCGGTGGGGGTCGCGGAGTCCTCGGTGCCCTTGGTGGCTTTGACCGGTGTCCGGCGCCGGGCCGCGTGCGCCTCCGGCGTCCAGGTGCCGTCGATGATCTGGGTGACCTCTTTGCCCTCGAGCACCTCGTACTCGAGCAGCGCCTCACCGACTGCCTTTACCTTGTCCATGTGCTCGGTCAGGATCGCCCGCGCGCGCTCGCGGCACTCGTCGACGATGCGGCGCACCTCGTCGTCGATCTCGCGCGCGGTCTGCTCGCTGAACTCACGGTAGCGTCCGATCTCGCCGAGCTCCTTGCCGAGGAAGACCGAATCCTCCTTCGCGCCGTAGGTCAGGGTGCCCATCTTGTCGCTCATGCCGAGGTCGCACACCATCGCGTGGGCGAGGCGGGTGGCGTTCTTGAAGTCGTTCGCGGCGCCGGTGGTGATGTCGTCGAAAAAGAGCTCCTCCGAGACGCGCCCGGCGAGCAGGCCCGTGATCTGGCCGAGCAGCTCGCGCTTGTGCTGCATGTACTTGTCGTGCTTGGGCAGCTGCATCGTCGCGCCCAGCATCGCCACCCCGCGCGGCACGATGGTGACCTTGTGCAGCGGCTCGCACTCCTCGATCTGGTCGAGGACGACCGCGTGGCCCGCCTCGTGGTACGCGGTGATCTTGCGCTCCTTGGGGCTCAGCGTGCGGCTGCGGCGCTCGCGGCCGAAGGCGACCTTGTCGCGCGCCTCCTCGAGGTCGGCCATCTCGACGGCGTTCTTGTTCTGGCGCGCCGCGAGCAGCGCAGCCTCGTTGATCAGGTTGGCCAGGTCGGCGCCGGAAAACCCCGGCGTGCCGCGCGCGATGCGCCTGAGCTCAACCTCGTCGGCGAGCTTGACCTTGCGCACGTGCACCTTGAGGATGCCCTCGCGCCCGTTCAGGTCCGGCATGTCGGTAATGATCTGGCGGTCGAAGCGGCCCGAGCGAAGCAGGGCCGGGTCGAGCACGTCGGGCCGGTTTGTCGCCGCCATCAAGATGACGCCTTCCTTCGTGTCGAACCCGTCCATCTCGACGAGGAGCTGGTTGAGCGTCTGCTCGCGCTCGTCGTGGCCGCCGCCGATGCCCGCGCCGCGATGGCGGCCGACCGCGTCGATCTCGTCCATGAAGATGATGCACGGCGCGTTGCGCTTGCCCTGCTCGAACATGTCGCGCACGCGCGCGGCGCCGACGCCGACGAACATCTCGACGAAGTCCGACCCGCTGATCGTGAAGAACGGCACGTCGGCCTCGCCGGCGACCGACTTGGCGAGCAGCGTCTTACCCGTGCCGGGCGGCCCGACGAGCAACACGCCCTTCGGGATGCGCCCGCCGAGCCTCGTGAACCTCCGGGGGTCCTTGAGGAACTCGATGATCTCGACCAGCTCCTCTTTGGCCTCCTCGACGCCGGCGACGTCCTTGAAGGTCACCTTGTTCGTGTCTTTTGTCAGCGCCTTGGCCCGGCTCTTGGCGAAGCTCATCGCCCCGCCGGAGGCCGAGCGCATCTGGCGAGAGATGAGGAAGTAGAGAATGCCGATGATCAGCAGAATGGGCAGGAAGCTGATCAGCACCTGGGTCCACAGGTTGCTGCCGCGCTCGTACTTGACCGGCAGCTTCTCGGAGATGGCGTCGACGAGGTCCTTCGCGTCCGGGTCGATCGTGGCCACGAACGCGCGGCTTGCCTTCTCGTCCTTGAGTTGGCCCTGCTCCTCGCTCGTGAGCGGCTCACCCCACTCGGCGCTCGCCCGGTCGTACTTGTCCTGGAACCCGTCGAGCTCCTTCGACGTGAGCTCCTCCTCCTTCGACAAGGCGGCGACGCGCTCGGAGGCCCGTTGCACAGCGCTTTGTTGAACCGCCCGCTCTGTTTTCAGGTCGGCCAGTTCCGCCTCGAGCTGCTGTCTTGTCGCGGGCGGCGGCGCGACGTCCGCGCCGAGCTGCGCCTCGATTTCCTCGATTCGTGTGCGGCTCGCCTCGACGGCTTCTCGGGCCTGCTGGAGCTGTTGGCTGGATGCGTCGTAGTCGGCCCACGCCTTCTCATGTGCGGCCCGCGCGGTGTCGAGCCCCTCCTTTGCCCGGGCCACCGGCGGGTTGTGCTGCTTGATGAGCTGCTCGATCTCGCCCCACGGTTTGTAGTAGCCGTAGAGCTTCGTCTCCTTCTTCTTGATTTGCTGGCTCGTGTCGATGAACCCGCGGTTCATATCCTTCCGGATGTCGCTCGTGGCCTCATACCTGCCTTCCCGATCGAGCGCCGTCACGAAGGTCAGCACGATGAGGATCAGGATCAGCAGCAGCCACACCAGCGGCCAGCGACCGCCGGACGACCGTGGCCGCTGAGGCCGGGGCTCTTTGGAACCGTTCATAGGTCTATTCTCTGCGCGCGTCCCGGGCGTCGGCGCGGCGCCCGCCGTCTTCGGCGCCGGCGGGCTGGCTGCCGGACGGCGGCCGCAGCGTCAGCCGCACCAGGAGCAGGCGCTCGGTTTCGTCGGTGACTTTGCAGGCTTCTGCGATTCTGTAACCCGGAATCCATAGTACTTCGTTCCGCCGGCACAGTAAAGGCACTTTGCCCCGAAGCGCCGCCGGGAGCTTCGCGTCCACGAAGATGTCTTGCAGCTTTTTGACGCCATCGAAACCGGTCGGTTGCAGCGTGTCGCCGGGCCGGCGGGTCCGGAGGATCAGAGGCTCTGCGCCGACGCTGTCCGCGTCGAGCTCCTGTGTCAGCTCCACCGATTCGCCGTCCTCGACGCGGCGCCACAACTCGGCGAGCGACGTCGTCTCCCCGTCCGGCCGCTTCCAGTCCTCGGGCCGGGCCGAGAGGCAGGTCTGCACCTGCACGTTGAGCGTCGGATGGTCCGCCACGCCCGGCACCGGGAGCTCCATTGGCTTGTGCTGAAGCTGAGGCCGCTTGCGCCGCACGACCATCCGGTCGAACACCGCCTCGCACGTCAGGCTGCGGCCCAGCGACGGCTGCGGCCGCTGCGCGTCGAGCAAGAAGCGCTCGAGCTGACGCACTTGCTCGGTGCCCAGGGTGCGGCCCAATCGCTCGGCCATGAGCGTGCGCACGAGCTCGGTCCGCACCGCGCGCGGCATCTGGCGCAGCGCGCGCAGCGGCACCGCGAACCCATCGTCGACCGGCTGGACGAATCGCTCGGCCGCCCGCTCGACCTGCGTGCCGATCAGGTCGGCCACGTCGCGCAGTTGCTCGGCCGTGCTCGTGAGCAGGTTCGCCACGTTCGGGTTGTACTCCCTGGCCAACCGCGGCAGCAGCTCGGCCCGGATCCGGTTCCGGGTCAGCGCCGTGTCCGCGTTCGTCGCGTCGGTGCGGAACTCGAGGCCGCTGCGCTCGAGGAACTCGAGCACCTCGGCCCGGGTGACCTCCAGCAGCGGCCGGACAAGCCGCAACGCGCCTTCGCCACGAGCAATCGGGATGCCAGCCAGGCCACCCAATCCAGCCCCGCGCAGCAGGTTCATCAGCAGCGTCTCGGCGTTGTCGTCGGCCGTGTGCCCGGTGGCGATCACGTTGGCGTCGAGCTCCTTGGCCGCCCGGCGCAAGAACCTGTAGCGGGCCGCCCGGGCCACCTCCTCGATCGAGCCGCCCTTGGCCCGCCGCCGCGAGGCGACGTCCGTCTTGCGGCAGCGCGAGCGCAACTTGTGGCGCTTGGCCAGCCCGCGGACGAACTGCTCGTCTTCGTCGGCCGCCGTGCCGCGCAGGCCGTGGTTGAGGTGGCCGATGGTAAGCTCGATGCCCAGCCGCTTGCGCAGCTTGAGCAGCACGGCGAGCAGCGCGACCGAATCCGGCCCGCCCGAAACGGCCACGAGCACCCGGTCACCTTTCGCAAGCAGCCTGTGCCGCACAATTGTGTCGAAAACCTTCCGGCGCATCCCATCGCCTCCTGTGAGAACGTCAGCGTGCGTTATCTGATCTGCGCTGTCAAGATGCTCGACCCCGCTGCGAATCGTCGCTCGGGGCCGGAATAAGGCTTGCAGCCTTGGCGCAATGCCGCTACATTGCCGGGCCGGTTGGCTGAGCAGCGCACGGACCGCTCCGAGCCGACCGGTCCCCAACGACCAGATCAGTCTCCAGGCTCCAAGAGGAAAGGCGGAAGCATGACGCCGAGCGAAGTGATTGCGCTGTGCCGCGAGCAGGGCATCCGGATGGTAGACCTCAAGTTCATGGACTTCCCGGGCACGTGGCAGCACTTCAGCGTGCCCGTCTACGAGCTCAAAGGGGAAAGCTTCGAAGAGGGGTTCGGTTTCGACGGCTCGTCGATCCGCGGCTGGCAGGCGATCCACGCCAGCGACATGCTCGTGATCCCCGACCCGAACACGGCGTTCGTTGATCCGTTCTGCCACGTGCCGACGCTGAGCCTGATCTGCAACATCGTCGACCCGATCACCAAGGAGCTCTACACGCGTGACCCGCGGGCGATCGCGCAGAAGGCCGAGGCGTACCTGAAGCAGACGGGCGTCGCCGACACGGCCTACTTCGGGCCCGAGGCCGAGTTCTTCATCCTGAACGACATCCGCTACGACTCGACGGCGCACTCGGCGTTCTACTACGTCGATAGCGACGAGGGGATCTGGAACTCGGGCCGCGAGGAGAACCCGAACCTCGGCTACAAGCCGCGCCACAAGGAGGGCTACTTCCCCGCGCCGCCGACCGACTCGCTCCAGGACCTGCGCAGCGAGATGGTCACGGTCATGGAGGAGTTCGGCATGCAGATCGAGGCCCACCACCACGAGGTGGCCACCGCCGGCCAGGCCGAGATCGACCTGCGGTACGCGCCGCTCGTCGAGATGGCCGACGACCTGATGATGTACAAGTACATCGTCAAGAACGTCGCCCGCCGGCACGGCCGCACGGTCACCTTCATGCCGAAGCCGCTCCATGGCGACAACGGCTCGGGCATGCACACGCACCAGAGCCTGTGGAAGGGCGACAAGCCGCTCTTCGCCGGCAACGGCTACGCGGGCCTCAGCGAGCTCGCGCTCTGGTACACGGGCGGCATCCTCAAGCACGCGCCGGCCATCTGCGCGTTCGCCAACCCGACGACGAACTCGTACAAGCGGCTCGTGCCCGGCTACGAGGCGCCCGTGAACCTCGCGTACTCGTCGCGCAACCGCTCGGCCGCCGTGCGCATCCCGATGTACTTCCCGCACCCGAAGTCGAAGCGGATCGAGTACCGCACGCCCGACCCGTCGTGCAACCCGTACCTGGCGTTCTCGGCGATGCTCATGGCCGGACTCGACGGGATCCAGAACAAGATCGACCCCGGCGAGCCGCTCGACAAGAACATCTACGACCTGCCGCCCGAGGAGCTGGCCGACGTGCCGCGCGTGCCCGCGAGCCTGGCCGAGGCGCTCGACGCGCTCGAGGCCGACCACCAGTTCCTGCTCAGGGGCGACGTGTTCACGCCGGACGTGATCGAGCGCTGGCTCGACTACAAACGCACGAACGAGGTGACCGAGCTCCGCCTCCGGCCGCACCCGTACGAGTTCCACCTCTACTTCGACTGCTGAGCGCATCGCACAAGACGGCCCGGCGGCTTGCTTCAAGCCGCCGGCCCATTCGCATCCCGGATCGCGGTACATTTTTGCCGTCACGGAGCCCCGAGCGGGGCGATTGGCAGTAGCCTCGGGCGCAAGCCCGTGGTACCGTGCCGAACCGCAACACACCAGAGCCCCAACGGGGCGACTGACGTCCATGCCCGGACCACGCAATGAGGAGAGAGCATGGCGCGCGTCTACATCGACGAGATCGGCCGGCACGTCGGCGACGAGGTCACGCTCCGCGGCTGGCTCTACAACAAGCGGCACAAGGGCAAGCTCTACTTCCTGCTCGTGCGCGACGGCACCGAGACGATCCAGTGCGTCGCCTACCGGCCCGACGTGGGCGACGAGGTGTTTGGCCGCTGCGACGAGGTGACGCAGGAATCGTCCGTCGAGGTCACCGGCACGGTCAAAGAGGATGCGCGCTCACCGCTCGGCTACGAGCTGACCGTCCGCGACTTCAAGATCCTCCAGCTCGCCCACGACTACCCGATCACGCCGAAGGAGCACGGCACCGCGTTCCTCATGGACAACCGCCACCTGTGGCTCCGCTCGTCGAGGCAGCACGCCATCCTGCGCGTCCGGGCCGAGCTCATCCGCGGCGCGCGCGACTTCTTCGACGGCCGAGGCTTCACGCTGCTCGACGCGCCGATCTTCACGCCCGCCGCGTGCGAGGGCACCACGACGCTGTTCGAGACCGACTACTTCGGCGACACGGCGTACCTGACCCAGTCGGGCCAGCTCTACATGGAAGCGGGCGCGATGGCGTTCGGCAAGGTCTACTGCTTCGGCCCGACCTTCCGCGCCGAGAAGTCGAAGACGCGCCGCCACCTCACCGAGTTCTGGATGATCGAGCCCGAGGTCGCGTTCATGGAGCTCGACGAGGATATGGACCTCGCCGAGGCTTTTGTGGACTTCCTCGTCCAGCGCGTCCTCGAGCGCCGTGAGCGCGAGCTCACCCTCCTCGATCGCGACCTCGACGCGCTCCGCAAAGTGAAGAAGCCGTACCCGCGCATCAGCTACGACGAGGCGGTCGACGTGCTGCACAAAGCGGGCGTCGAGTTCGAATGGGGCGAAGACTTCGGCGGCGACGACGAGACCGTGCTGAGCCAGCAGTTCGACACGCCCGTCCTCGTGCACCGCTACCCGGTCCAGGTCAAAGCCTTCTATATGAAGCGCGATCCCGACGACGACCGCGTTGCGCTTTGTGTCGATATGATCGCGCCCGAGGGCTACGGCGAGATCATCGGGGGCGGCCAGCGCGAAGACGACCTCGACGTGCTCCGCCGCCGCATCGCCGAACACGAACTGCCCGAAGCGGCATTCTCTTGGTACTTGGACCTGCGCCGCTACGGCACTGTGCCGCACGCCGGCTTCGGCCTCGGCATCGAGCGCACCGTCGGCTGGCTCTGCGGCCTGCCCCACGTCCGCGAGACGATCCCCTTCCCCCGCCTCATGGGCCGTGTCACGCCCTAAGCCGGCACCGGGCCGGCGCATAGCAGGCGTCTGCGCCGGCGCGTCGTTGCGCCACACGGACGCGAGTGCTCACCGCTATGTGCTATACTGATTATGTTGGAGTTGCGCGACTGCGAGGGGACGACAATGAAGAGGACACATGCGATCGGATTGGGTGTGCTGCTGATTGGCGGTGGCATCGGTGGCTTGGTTTACCTCTCATCCGCGCAGAAGAAGGCGCGGGAAAGCCGCTCCTGGCCGACCGTGAAGGGCAGGATCACCCAATGCGATGTTGTGAGGAAGGGAGGCACCACGGGCAGGGGCGTCTCAAACGTCCGGCACGAGATCGAGCTCACGTATAGCTATGCGGTCGACGGAAAGAAGTACCGAGGCCACCGCATCCAGGTGTTCAGGGTCTCCCACAAGCTCAAGGACGACGCCCAAAGGCATGCCGACCGGTATCCTGTCGGGAAGGAAGTCACCGTCTACTACAACCCCGGCGACCCTGAGGATGCCGTTCTCGAGCCCGGCCTCGTTCCTTCTGGCTCCGTTCAAGGTGCGCGGTGGGCTTGTATCGCTGGGCTAGCCGTCGGCGGGATCATCCTCCTCTTCGCGCTCTTCGGCGGGCGCTGGAGCCGGAACCCGTAGCAATCTCCACGCCGACACATGGCCTCGGGGGAGCGCATGAGGGCATTCAGATACGTCGCCCCTACTGAAATCCGGTTCGGCGACGCGTTGCTCGACGAGATCGGCGAGCACATCCGCGGCGCGAAGCGCGTCTGCGTCGTCACGGGCCTCAAGTCGGCCGAGCAGTCGGGCCTCAAGGGGCGGATCGAGACGCTGCTGTGCGACGCCGGCGTCGAGAACGTCGTCTTCGGCGCGGCGTCGCCGAATCCGCCGTGCACGGAGGTCGACACGATTGCCGCGCGAGCCCGCGAGGCCGGCTGCGAGCTCGTCATCGGCGTCGGCGGCGGCAGCGCGATGGACGCGGCGAAGGGCGTCGCCGTCGGCGCGACGAACCGGAGGCCCGTCGCCGACCTCATCGGCACGCAGTGGCCCAACCGCGCGCTCCCGTTGCTCCTCATCCCGACGACGGCCGGCACCGGCAGCGAGGTGAACCAGTACGCGATCCTCACGGACACTGAGCAGGGCGACAAGGTCAACCTCCACGGCCCGGACACGGTCCCGTATCTCGCCTTGCTTGATCCGGAGCTGACCGTCGGCTTGCCGCTCGAGTACACAGTCGATACCGGCGTCGATGCGTTCTGCCACGCCGTCGAGGGGTACATCTCTCGTCGAGCGACGCCGCTTTCCGACGCGCTCGCGCTCGAGGCGATCGCGCAGGTTCGTTCCGCCCTGCCGCGCGTCTGCACCAAGCCCGATGACATCGGTGCGCGGGGGAGAATGCTTTACGCCGCCAGCGTTGCCGGCCTCGTCATCGCTCAGGCGGGCACGACGATGGTCCACGCGCTCGGCTACCACCTGACGCTGCGGCACGGCGTCTCGCACGGCCGCGCCAACGCGGCGCTGATCGCCCACGGCCTCGACTTCAACTACGACGCCGCGCCCGACAAGATTGGCCGTGTCTATGAGCTCTTCGGCGGCTCGCGTGATCGCGGCGGCGTCGAGGCGCTCACGGCCTGGCTTCACGAGCTCGGCGTCGTCACCGAGCTCGCCCACTACGGCGTGACCGACGGCGAGCTTGCCCGGTACGCCGACTACGTGATGACGAAGGGGAACACGAAGTCGTCGCCGCGCGTTGTGGATGCGAACGACGTGCGAGGGTTTCTCAGAAGGATTCTCTCACCGCCGAGCACGCGGAGCACGCAGAGATGAAGGAAGAGAGAGGGCCCGAGCGCATTTTCCGGATCGCGTCGTTTTGGCAGACGCGCGTGCTCCAGACCGCCGTCATCATGGGCCTCTTCGACGCGCTTGCCGGCGGCCCGCGCACGGCCGCCCAGCTCGCCCGGCGTCTCAAGGCCAAGAAGCGCTCGCTCGAGTTGCTCCTCAACGCGCTCGTCGGGCTGGAGCTCCTAGCGAAGCGCGGCGACGCGTACGCGAACACGCACGAGGCCGCCCGGTTCCTCGTCACGTCGAGCGACGAGAGCATCGCCGCCAGTATCGCCCACGGCGCCTACATGTGGGACACGTGGGGCCGGCTCGACGAGGCCGTGCGCACAAACCGGCCTGCCCGCCACGAGCGCTTGCGCAAACACAAGCCCGACCAGCTCCGCGCGTTTATCCTCGCCATGCACAGCGGCGGCCGTACGCGGGGCGAGCGGATCGCCAAGGCCCTCGACCTCTCCGGCCGAGAACACCTCGCAGACATCGGCGGCGGCCCGGGCACGTACGCGATCATGTTCTGCAAGCGCTACCCGAAGCTTCGGGCCACGGTTGTCGATCGCGCCGAGGTGCTGCCGATCGCGCGCGAGGTCGTCGCCCGCTACGGCTTCGAGGATCGCTTCGACTTCGTCGCCTGCGACGTCACGCAAGAACGGCGAATCCCGGCGCGCTACGACGTCGCGTGGGTCTCGAACCTCATCCACTCCTCGGACGAGCCGACGAACGCGGCCATCGTGCGCAAGGTGGTCCGCTCGCTCGAGCCCGGCGGCGAGGTGTTCTTGCAGGACTTCCTGCTCGACGAGACGCGCACCAAGCCGGTCTGGGCGGCGGTCTTCGCGCTCAACATGCTCGTGCACACCGATGGCGGCCGCACCTACACCGAGCGCGAGGTCAAGGACTGGTTCAAGCGCGTCGGCCTGCGCAACGTGCGCCGCGTCAAGATCGAGCTCGCCAACGGCGCGGGCATCATCGCCGGCAAAAAGCCGAGATAGGCTGATTCGGGCCCCTACCAGGCGAGTTCGCGCTTCGGCATGTACAGCGTCGGTGAGGCGGACGGCGCCGCGTCCTTCTCGTAGTCCTTGCGCTGGTACAGCGGCTTGATCTCGCCGGGCGGGTCGATGCCCGTGACCGTGTCGCCCTTCCATCTGAGCCGGAACGTGCGCCCGCCGATGACCTCCCACCCTTCACGACGCTCGAGCCGGTAGTTGACCGAGACGACGTCGCCCCCGTCGAGCTGGTCCAGGGCCAGCCACCGGCCGCGCACCTTCGGAGCCACGCGCTTCGCGTTGACGTAGACCTTCAGCGCGCCCGCATCGCACCACGCGGGGAGTCGGACCTGGAGCTTGCGCTTCCGTGCGGTGGCGAACACGAGCTTCCCCTCGTACGGCAGGTGGGTGCGCAGCTCGCCCGCGCTCGTGTCGCGGTCGAAGTACAGGTTGACCGTCACCACGGCGTCGCGCTCGGCGACCGCGTTGTGCCACGCGAGGTAGAGGGCGCGCACGCCCGACGCGGTGCAGCAGTGCCGCATCGGCCAGTTCTTCACATGCTGTGCGCCGATGAAGTCGTTCGGGCCCGCCCACCCGGCGAAGCCGCCCTTTACGCGCGCAAGCACGTCGCCGTACGTCGCCGTACGCGTCTCGGTTTTCGGCTTGCCCTTGATCGCGAGCCCGAGCCGTCTCTTTGCGGCTGCGACCCAGCGCACGTCCGCGAGCTGGTTCTCGACGAGCTGGTTGCGCACGATCCGCTCGGCGTCGTCCCAGCACGCCTCGTGCCCCATGCGAGCCAGGAGCAACGCGCAGTCGAGCGCCTCGGCGACCGCGCATGTGTTGCACCCCTCCTCGCTCAGCCGATGGCGGCCGAGCGTCTCGGGCATCCAGCCCGTCGAGGACGTGATAGACCGCGACCACTCGTAGACGCGCCGGCCGAGCTCGAGACACCGCTCGTCGTCGAGCGCAAGGCCCGCGCGCAGCAGGCCGGCCGCCGCGCCCATCGCCGCGGCCATGTTGCCGGCGAAGCTGCCGTCCTCGGCGAACCAGTCGTCGTCGCTCACGATCCAGTTGGCGAGCAGCCGTGCGAGCCGATGCGCGTCGCGGCTGCCGCTCGCCTCGTAGAGGCGCACCACGGGCGTCAGGAGCGAACCGGGATTGAGGAAACCAGCGGCTCCCGACGTGGGCGATCGCCATCGCCCCGCCCGGTACACCTTGTTCGGAAAGCGCAGCGCACCGCCCTCGATGCGGCCGATCGACAGCAGGCCGCGCACGAGCCGTTCGGCGAGCCAGGCGAGGTAGTCGTCGCCCGTGTCGAGGAACCAGGTCACGAGCGCGAGCAACGCCGACCGCTGGCCGCCGATCGTCACCTCGCGCTCGCACCACGACGTCTTCTCGCTGTAGCAGAGGCCGTCGCCGTCGTCGAGCAGCGTCAGGAAGTAGTGTCGCAGAACGCCCTCGGTTTCCTCCGCCGTCGTGCTGCCCGTCATGCAGCGCGCCAGCGCCAGCGCGTCGATCCAGCGGCCCGTCAGATCGGCGAAGTCGCCCGCGCCCGCCCCGAGGCGCGCGCCGGCGCCGTGGCGGGCAACCGGCCGACTCGGCTTCAGGTACGTCCAGACGTAGGGGAGCCGGCTCCAGTTGGCATCCACGTTGCGCGCTAGGCAGTTGAGCGCCAGCCGCGCCCGTTCTTCCAGCGTCCTGATCTCCATTGCCACTCCACCACGGCAGGTTCGCGCCAGAACCTAGCTCCGCGAGCGGGCTTGGTCAAGCACGGCAAGCGCGCAGGTGGCGCAGGCAGGTGGAATCGGCGGCACGACGCCCGGCGGCTGGGGGGATGTGCCTTGTGGCCGGTTCGTCGCGCCAGCCCTGTGCGGAAGCCGCTAACTGCCGTCCTCGACGCTGACCTTGTAGAAGCGCTGGCCGACGTCGCCCGGCGCCAGCCCACCCATCTCCGGGTCGGCCAGACGTTGTCGAACTGCACGCCCACGTTCTGGATCGTGAACCAGTTGATCGGGATCAGGGTGCGGACCCGGCTATTGTCGAACTGAACCGTGGCGTCAACCTGCGCGCCACCGAGCCACGACGGCAGTGCAAACGTCCCGACGCCCTGGCCCTGGAACGTGCCGTCAAGATCGATGTGCAGCTCGCCCTCGCCGTAGAACGTGTCGAACACGTTGAACCACCCTTCCGCCGAGAGCCCTTCCCAGCGCGTCCCCTCGGCCCCGAGGATCACAGTGAGCTGGCCGAGGTCGAAGCCGTCAAAGTCGGCAATAATCAGATAGCGCACGAGCAGCGTGCCCTTGATGTAGCCCGCCTGACTCACCTCGATGTCGCCGATGAAATCAACCAGACGGTCAGACCCGGTCAGTGCCAGGCTCACGGTCGCGCCGGCGTAGATGACGACCGGCTCCGGGTCCGCCAGGTGATCGACCGCTCCGGTCAGCGCCGTCAGGCTCAGCCCGGTCGCGTCAATCGGGACGCTGAAGCCGCTCAGGCCGACGCCGATCTCATTGAGCGCGCCCTGGTAGATCTCGAAGCTGCCCGAGATCGTCACCATCGCTGGGATGGTGAGTGTGCCCGCGCCGCTGTAGATGTCGTTGAAGGTGTCGATGGAAACCACGACGTCGTGCAGCGACCAGCCCGTGCCCGGGATGCCGATCTCGTCAACCGTGACCGTGGCGTCCACGTGCACGCCGCCGCTCTGGCTCACCTCGAACTGGCCGACGTCAACCACGATCCCGCCGATCGCTTCAGGGAGCTCCATCAAGGCGGACACACGTACGCCGTCGAGGCCGGGCGTGAGCTGGAGGCTGCGAATCTCGACGTGCATGCCGCCGAGGCTCAGCTTCGAGCAGAGCGCGTTCAGCCCCTTCGTGAGGCCCGAGGCCGGATCGAAGCTGAACTCGCCCTCGTACAGGACGACCGTGCCGACCAGATACACGTCCTCGACGTGACAAGGGCAACAGCGGTCAACAGCAGCAGCTTCATGACTCTCTCGTTATGCGGTGGGTGCTCCATGCCTCGGCCGGCCGAGCGGCCAGGGCACCGACGAGGTGCGCGAACGTGACTGATTCCCCCCGATCCAGCCGCCGCACGACACGAAGACGCCTCACGCTTGCGCCACAGCTGACCGTGCATAGGATAACACAAACTGACCGTCGAGGTCAAGAATCTTGGGCGGGCTGCCTGGATGGAGGCATAAAGAAGCGGCGGCGTTCCCGGGAGAGCGCCGCCGCGAGGGAGCGTTAGGAGGCAAATCGTCCTAACCAACCCAAATCTGTTTCTTTATTGCGGGCATCCTCACGGCTGCTGGCCCTGACGCGGGAGAACGTGCTTGCCTTGGGCAAGCCCAAGAACCCAGTAGTGTTCATGTGCGCGATGCTCGCTTACGAGCCCCCTCTCTCTTCGGCACGGGCCCGTTACACCTGGTATATGAACTCGTCTCGACGCAAGGGAAACGTTTATTCGTGAGTCCAACACTCAGGCGCGCGAAGCTGTCACCGATTCAAGAACTCCCCCTTACCAGGTGTATCAGTATCCGGATATGAGAACACCGGCTGAACGCTCAGGTCAAAGCACAAGTGGGGCTAAAGCCCCTTCCGTGTGAAAGGATACACGAACCGCCCCCGGATGTCAAGCGGAAACGGCACGAAGTCGTTCCCTTTGCCTGCTTTATGGCGCTGACCCCACGGCACCCATGTGCGTATCCGGCACCCCAACGACCCGCGGTGGCCGGGAGACCTGGCGCTGCCA
>Ga0307430_1000535_pt1 | contig 32304 bp, 32 predicted proteins | sample SalMarWE160130MG_FD_202159 | JGI IMG/M metagenome (GOLD analysis project Ga0307430, IMG submission 202159) | Salt marsh sediment microbial communities from the Plum Island Ecosystem LTER, Massachusetts, United States - WE1603-130 | ecosystem: Environmental > Aquatic > Marine > Intertidal zone >...
AAGGAAAAAAATTATGTTAATATGAAATCGATATCAGAAAGCGATTTCATAAACAGGAGAAGTTATGGAAAAAGTATTGGTATTGGGAAGTATCAATATAGATTTTGTCTCCTTTGTCTCTCGCTACCCTCAACCCGGTGAAACTTTCGTTAGTAATGATTTTGGTATCTTTCAAGGAGGTAAGGGCGCCAATCAGGCAATCGCCCTGGCCAAGTTAGACGTTCCTACTTTGATGTTAGGAAAAGTAGGAAAAGATGTCCTTAGTGATTTTGCGCGTTCCTCACTTAAAGAAAACGGAGTAGATACTACCGGAATTTCTAAAAGCCAGAAAAGTTCTACCGGTTCTGCCTCTATCTGGGTCAATGCCCAGGGTCAGAATTCTATCGTAATCTATCCCGGAGCCAATGGAGAAGTTGATGAAGATTTTATTATTCAGCATGAAAAATTCTTTGATGATGCCTCCTGGCTTTTAACTCAATTTGAAGTCCCCTTGAAATCAATTCTATTAGCCCTAAAACTTGCCAAAAAACATGGTTTAAAGACCGTGATGGATCCTGCCCCGGTAAAAATATTTAGCAATAACCATATTTGGGAATTGGTAGATTATCTTCTTCCTAACGAAATAGAATTAAAAGAACTTACCCATACCGAGGATGTTTTAAAAGGAATTCATATCCTTAAATCCCGGGGAGTAAAAGAAATTATTGTTAAATTAGGCAAACAAGGTGCAGTATATGAAAATGAGGGTAAATTACTTTCTTTCTCGGCTGTATCAGTAGAACAGGTAGTAGATACTACCGGAGCCGGGGATTGTTTTGTCGCCGGTTTTTTGCATGGAATGATTCAGTGGGGAGATATCCCTCGGGCGATTAAGATAGGAAATCTAACTGCTTCTTACTCTATCCAGAAGAAAGGGGCAGCGATATCTTTCCCCAAAAAATCTGAAATTGATTGGAAAAAATTGGAATGAAAAAAAAGTGTACTATTTATGATGTGGCAAAAATAGCAGGTGTTTCACCTTCAACGGTGTCCAGAGTAATGAATTCCCCCGAAATAGTAGCAGAAGATACCCGCCAGAAGGTTGCGAATACAGTAAAAGAATTGTCTTATATTCCTAACATGATGGCAGCAAGTATGCCCAGGAGAAGGACAAATTATATAGGTTTGATAATACCGGATATAACCAATATATTTTTTTCTAACCTGGTAAGAGGAGTTCAGGATGTTTGTGAAAAACATGGATACAGCGTATTGGTGGTGAACTCAGATGATAGCCAGGAAAAGGAAGGTCGTTATTTAAAGCTTTTATATTCCCGGCGGGTAGATGGAGTAATTTTTACGGTAGCGGGTTATCGGGAGGAGGAGTTTCCCGAAGAAGAACTGTCCTTACTTAAAAAAATGAACATAGTGCTTATTGATAGAGAAATAAATGGAATGACGACCCCCATCGTTAAGGTCAATAATTTTGCTGGGGCTTATTCTGCAGTTAAATATTTACTGACAATAGGGCACAAGAAGATAATGTATTTAGCCGGAATAAAAGGGACCAAGACTAATCAGGAAAGAGAAAAAGGTTATCTTTCTGCCCTAAAAGAAGCCCTTATAAGTTGGAAAAAGGAATTGACGGCTGATTTTCGCCTGGATACTGCTTATCATAAAATAATGTACCATTGGCCGCAGCTACAAAATTCTGGAGATCTACCTACAGCGATCTTTGCCGCTAATGACCTGATGGCCATCGGAGCTTTAAAAGCCTTCGCTCAATTAAAGGTCCGGGTTCCAGAAGATATATCCATAATCGGATTTGATGATATCCCCTTTTCGGATTGCACTTACCCACCCTTGACCACCATTGCTCAGCCTACTTACCTGATGGGACAGAAGGCAGTTGAAATTTTAATAAAACTTATAAATAAGAAGAAAATAAAGAAATCTATTGAACTTGAAACTGAGCTTATTGAACGGGGTTCAGTAAGCAGATGGGAGGTTTAAAGATGAAAAAAAACGGAATTTTAAATCCTCAACTTAATCGGGTCATCTCTGAAATGGGACATCGGGATATGTTAATTATTGCTGATGCCGGATTGCCCATTCCCAAAGAAGTGGAGAGAATTGATTTAACCCTAAAGAGTGGAATTCCTTCTTTTGCAGAAGTCTTACCAGCAGTCCTTTCCGAATTAGAAGTAGAAGAGGCTTATATAGCTAAAGAAATTAAAGAAAAAAATCCTCAAACCCTAAATTTGATTTCATCATTAATGGGAGAAGTTAAGTTTATTTCCCATGAAGAGTTAAAAGAATTATCCAAACAGGCCAGAGCGATTGTGAGGACGGGAAAATGCAGTCCTTATGCCAATATTATTCTAATCTCAGGAGTGACATTTTGAACGATTTAGCCTTAGAATTTATTCCTGTTCCCTTAAAAGTTATTACCGAATAAAGTAAATCAGTGAATCAGGGGACGGTTCTTTGAATTATTTTTGAAACAAAGAACCGTCCCCAAAAAACAAAAAAAATCAAAAGAATTCCTTAAATTCAATTTTATTAAATTCTGAAACCATAATTTTTCTCTTCTTTTTATTCTTCATCTGATATTTAATTTTATTTTACAATACAAATTAGAAAATAAAATAATTTAATCGTCTGCTACATTTTTATTTCTACAAAAAGAGGATTTTTAAAAATTATGTGGTATAAATATATAAGACATCTTTAAAGAAAAAGGAAAAGAGACGGATTAATGAGGAGAAAAAGGAAAGATAGTAGTTATTTAAATAAATTGGTAAATAAATTCAGTCGGTTAAAAGCAAAATCGGGTAGTCCTAATAATAAAATTAGTAAAAAAGATTTAAGGGCAAAACCTATTTTTAGTGATACATCCAGGTTTAGAAAGAACGAACAAGCACTTCAACGAAGTAGGCAGGAGTTTATCGGTCTATTTAAAAATTCGCCGGAAGCATTGGCCTATACCGATATGGATGGTATTGTTCTGGAGGTAAATAAACGATTTGAAAAGATTTTTGGCTATGAACTTGAGGAGATGAGAGGTAAACATATTGAAAAGATACTTACTAATTGGCATACACAAATTTTGGGCAGTGACCGTGTTTTTACCGATTTGGAATTGATAGCAAAGAAAAAGAATGATAAATTAATCCATGTTTCTGTTTCTGTTACCTTAAACCAGGTGAACGGGGAAATTACCGGGAAAATATTTTTACTAAATGATATTACTAATCGTAAAGAAAATGAAACAATAAATAACGTATTATATAATATTTCCCGGGCAGCTAACTCCGATATTTCCTTAACGCAACTCTATCCAGTTATTCGCGAAGAGCTCAGTACTATTATCGATACGACTAATTTTTACATTGCCTTATTCGATGAAGAGAAGAACAAACTTTATTTTTCTTATTACGCCGATGAAACAGGAGAAAGAGACAAGGATTTCTTAGTCTCAAAATACAGTATCTCCGATAGTATTTTTAGCTATATTTTTAAAACCGGGGATTCATTACTATTGAATTATAGTAAATATAAAAGGATGATTGACCGGGGAGATTTTAATTCTTATGATGTTATAACCAACAAACAGATATGGTTAGGCGTTCCATTAAAGATAGAAAATAAGATTATCGGATCCATGATTTTGCAAAGCTACACTGATCCGAACCTTTACTCTAAAAAAGATATTAAACTTATGGAATTTGTTTCTCAACAGATAGCTACTGCAATTGAGAGGAAACAAGCAGAGGAAAAATTGAAATTTCTTAGCCTGTATGACTATCTAACTAAGTTACCAAATCGAGTTTTATTTTATGATAGAATAAGACAGGAAATAGCTTATGCTAAAAGAGAAAAGAAGAAATTTGCTCTGATATTTTTGGACTTGGATGATTTTAAAAAAGTTAATGATAAATTTGGCCATGATATTGGAGATCAGTTACTTCAGGAAGTAGCAAAAAAATTCAATGAACTCCTGCGGGAAGCCGATACCATTTGTCGTTTAGGAGGAGACGAATTCATTATTTTATTGCCCCGACTTGCTCAGCCCAGAGAGAATGCTGTAGATGTTGCCCGAAAAATACTTCATTCTCTTGGTGAGCCTTTCTTAATTAAGGGCAGTCAGATATATGTAAATACAAGTATTGGAATAGCTTTATATCCTGATGACGGCGACAAAGAAGAGGTTTTGATAAAAAGTGCAGACAAAGCCATGTACTCGGCGAAAAAAGAAGGGCCTAATAATTATCATTGGGCAGAGTTTAAGCTAATCTGACAAACCTACCAGGGGACAACCTACCAGGAGACGGTCCTCTGGCAGGTTTTTTATTTGGCGAAAATAACAAATTTATCAATCAGTGTCTAAAATTTGCTGTTTTAGGGAATATTGTAAATAGTGGAGTTATTTTAAAAAAGAATAAAAATTTTCTGAAAGCATGATAAAGGCAAACTATCCGAAAGGGTAGGACGCAAAGCCATAGGTCTAAAACTTCCTATAAAGGAGTCAGGACAGCTAGGTTACCGGCTTAATTTTTATTTTTTGAGAAGCTAAGAGGAAACTGATTTAAATTGTAAGAAATTTTTTTAAAAGGAGGAATAGAAGAAGAATAGGAGAATAATAAAAAAGTTAAGGAGGATATAATAATATGAAAAGTAAAATAACAATTTTACTGACTATTTTCATGCTAATTTTAATTGCTGGTACATGTTTTTCAGAATCAAATTTATACATAGAATATATATTGGATTCATCCAATAGTATGAATGAGAAATTAACGGGTGGCGAATTAAAAATAGATGCCGCTAAAAGGGTATTGTGTGGATTGATTGAGAATATTGCTGCTGAAAGAAAAGATGCCAATGTGGGTTTAAGAATTTATGGAGCTAATTTTAATCCTTCGATGAGCAAGCAGGAAGGTTGTCTGGACTCTGTGCTGGTTGCCCCCATAGTACCTATTGATGCAGATTTAATCAAACAGGAAGTAATGGCAGCTGAAGCTACCGGTTATACCCCAATTGCTTATTCCTTGGAATTAGCCAGTAAAGACTTTCCTCCCGGTGAGGAACACAACAACATGATTGTACTGGTAAGTGATGGGAAGGAGTCCTGTGGTGGTGACCCGGTAGCAGTAGCAGAACAATTAAGGGCTCAGGGATATAATATAAAAATATACAGTATTGGATTTGATGTTGACGCTCAGACCAGAGAACAGTTAGAAGCAATTGCTTTAGCTACTGATGGTGCCTATTATGATGCAAAAGATGCTGATCAGTTAAAGCAATCTTTAGAAGAAATCAAAGAGCGCACATTTGAGGGATATGAAGCGGCAGGAGAAGCAGCCGAGGCATCACTCTGGATTGCCGATGCACCGGAAATCCAACCGGGTGATTTTAAAGATGGAATATACTTGCACGAATTAAAGTTTTATAAGACTAAAGTTTATAAAGGACAAGAAGTAAAAGCAGTGATGATTGTAAAAAAATCACCCTATGAAGCACATAATAATGTGATTTATCAAGATTTCCATCTTCAATTATTAGATAATGATTTTAATGAAGTAGCAGCAAATAGTTTTACAGTTGAAGGAATTACCGAAGACTTGGCAACTTTCAAGGTGACATGGGTAGCCGATAAGACCGGATGGATTTATATAGCAGTTTCAACTTCGAATAACCACAATGGAGAAGGTTATCCCATACCTCCTTATAATTGGGATGTAATTGACCCATCTCCCTATACTCTAAAGGTGAAAGTTAGTGGAGAATCAACAGAAGAAGTAGAGGCATCGGCCTTTGAGGAATACGGGATTCAGAAATTGAATGGCGGAAACAATTTTGAAAATGCAGAAGAAATTCAGTCTGGCAAGTTTATTACCAGTGACATTTTCCTAAAAGAAGCCAGGTTCTATGTCATGCCGATAGAAGAAGGATTAAAGGAAATCAAACTGGCAGCAGTGATCCAGAAGCCCTTTTATGAAGCCTGGAATAATAATATTAATTTGACCTATGCTTTAAAAGTATATGATGAAGATTGGATAGAAATAGATTCTAATAATATTACGATTTCCCTGAATCCTCCAACTGCTCAATTAATTGCTCTGGAATGTGAGGTAGGGGGCAATGATGAAATTTATGTTTCCCTTACTGCCAGTGATAACCATACTGTCAAAGGAGAAATCGTAGAACTTTATGACTATAATCAGGTTGACTCAACCAACTATTCATTATTGATTTTAGGCGAATAGGCGAGCAATAAACTTACAAATTTTTAGATTTGAAATTTGGATGAAAGCTTAAGGGGATAGAAGTGATTAAAATGACCCTCTATCCCCTTTTTCATTTTGGATTAATTAAGAGGGATTGTTTAAGGGTTGTAATAAAATAAAAAAGCAAGCAATCAGGATTTTTAAAATCTTTTATGGTATATTGTCTATAGGTATCTTTAGGAAGTGATAAAGGCACTCCTTTGTTGCTATTTTGTTTATTTTGAGATTAATTGGTTAAGAGGTGGTAGAAATGAAGCGGGAAAAGAGAGTGTTAGTGATTTTTACAGGAGGGACTATAGTCAGTGGTTTTCAAGGTAAGGGCAAGGTTACAGGTCCGAATAATAAAATGTTTAAATCGCTGCATGGTTATGTAGAAAAATTTTTTCAGGATAAAAAAGTAAAATTAATCTGTCAGGAACCTTTAGGAATACCGGGAGAAGATAGTTCTAATCTTGGTCCTGAACACTGGCTAAAAATCACTTCTATCATAGTAGAAGAACTTCAAAAAGGCCTTGATGGCGTGCTTATTCTTTACGGAACAGACACTATGGCTTATCTATCATCCTGGCTCAGTATTTGTTTCCCCCAAATTCCTATTCCCATAGTTATTACCGGAAGCCAACTTACCCTGGACTATATGCCGGAAGATGTTATGGTAAATCTACGTGGGGCTGCTCAAGTGGTATGCTCAGACTTTCCCGGAGTATGGATTTATTGTAATTGGAAATTAATTCCCGGCGCCCGCGCACATAAAGCCCATGCCTTACATCCGGACATATTTATTACCACTAACGGTGTACCAGTCTATTTTAATCCTGACTGGGCTCTTAAAGGTAAGAGGAGAAATTTTTCATCAAAGATAGAGTATGCTCCTTCCGATGGGATAAACAAGGTTCTAAGTTATAATTCACAAAAGGTACGAGATATCTGTGAAAAAATAGGCTGGTTCATGTGCCTACCCGGAGTGGAGCAAAAGCTCAGTGAAGATAAAAAGATAGTTTGTGTCTATGGTTTTTGGTTTTGGAGCGGGGAATGCCCCTACCAGAGTTTTAAATTATTTTCGCTCTTTTTATTTTGAAAAGGAAAAACCCTATACAATTGCCTGCAGTCAGGCTGAAGGGGATATCAAAAAACCTAAATATTATAAAAAAGTAGGTATTGCCTGGCTGGCTCAGGATGGATTTAAAGTCTGGAATCAGATGGATTATCCCATAGAATTTATTCACGCGCTATCCTGTTTTTCTTTGTTGGTATCTTTTGATGATCCGGGGCTCATCCTCTCTAAATATTTAGAAGGGCCATTCTAATCACAATAAACCTACTAGAACCTACCAGGGGACGTCCTCTGGCATAACTCACAACCCCCACTATCTACCGGTATCATAGAAAGGAAGAGAAAGAAGGTTACTCTCTTTTGCGTATATAAAAATAAAAAGGAGGATAAATATTGTGGCAAAAAAGCAGAAAAAGCATTTAATAAGATTAGTAGTTCAGATTTTTTTTCTTGCCCTAATAATTTTAATTAGTGTCAATCATTTTCGGAGTGAACAGGGGCTGCCTCCCTTGTTAATAGGTGCCCCCTCTCTCCATGCGGTCTGTCCTTTCGGAGGAGTAGTAACCATCTACACTTATTTCACCGAAGGTGCCTTTATACAGAAAATTCATCAATCTTCTTTTACTTTAATGTGGCTGGTTCTTGGACTAACCTTACTCTTTGGACCGGTATTTTGCGGATGGGTCTGTCCTTTTGGGACGGTTGAAGAATTTATAGGTAAGATAGGGAGGAAGATATTTAAAAAGAGGTATAATAATTTTATCCCCCTTAAGTTGGATAGGCTATTAAGATATCTGAGATATGTCATTTTAATACTGGTGTTAGTCAATACTGTGCTATTTCCGGAAAATTGTTATTTGCTAATTTTGACCCTTATTTTGCCCTTTTTAATATCTGGTCTAGTGAGGTTACTAAATTATCTTTGTTGGTGCTTGGACTGGTTTTAGTCGGTTCTCTATTTGTCGAAAGGCCCTGGTGTAAGTATCTCTGTCCACTTGGAGCATTACTGGGTATTTTTAATTTATTTAGGATTGTAAAATTAAAGAGAAATGAAAAAACCTGTATAAATTGTAAAGCTTGTGACCGGGTCTGCCCGATGAATATTAATGTTTCTACTTCTAAAGTTGTTTCTGATCATCAATGTATCAGCTGTCTTTTATGTACCGATGAGATAACTTGTCCGGTTAATAATACCTTAAATTTTACTGTTTTAGAAAGAAAAAATCCTAAAGAAAATTCCGAAAAAGATTCCGGAGACAAGAACAAAGAAAGTATTTCAGGAGGGGAAAAATGAAGATAAAAAGTATACATATACTATTAGCCATAATAATTATAATTGGCGGGGGTATTTTACTTGCCAGCCAGTTAGGTCTTTATAATACTACTAAAGCAAAAAGTCCATTAAAAACAGCAGAAGGGGTTTATGATATAGCTGATATACGCGGTTCACATACTTTGGAAGAGATTGAAAAATATTACCAGGTCCCGGCTTTTTCTATTATGGAGTCCTTTGGATTAAAAACGGATAGCAATCCCAGTATTTTTAAATTAAAAGATTTGGGAGAGATATATAAACCGGTAGAACTGGAAGGGAAAGAATACATTGTTGAAACCGATACAGTTAGAGTCTTTGTCTCCCTTTATTTAAAAAAAACCTATATTTCTGATGAAACCTCCTACCTACCTGAAAGAACAGTAAACTACCTGATAGAGAATAACAAACTGACCGGGGAAGAAAAAGACTATTGGCTGACGCATACTTTTAAATTGGAATATCTGGAAAATGATAGTTTAAGCGCTTCTGAAACCCCGGAGAAAATTGAAGAGGCGGTTGAGGAAACAATTGAAGATAAAGTTGCAGAGGAAATTGAAGAATTCAAAGTCACCGGCCAAACCATCATTCAAGAATTGCTGGATAGCGGGATAACTGAAGAAAATTTTGAAGAAATTACCGGTTTTAAGGTACCCGAGGATAAGTCAATTTTGGTAAAAGATTTTGCAGCTGATAAAGGGATAGAGTTTAAAGAAATAAAAGATAAGTTTGCAGAATAGTAAAAAAATGGAATAGAATACGATTATACGACTAAATAAAATTTCCCTAATGAGAATATTTATTATAAAAAAATTTCTCTTTTTATTATTGCTCCTTGGCTCAAAAGCTACGCTCGCGGGGACGCTTCCAAGCATAAATGCAGGGGAAGATAACGCTCTTATGCCCCGCTGTTGCTTCGCTTTATTCGCCACCGCAAAAAATTTTTATAGAAGCCAGCACTACGGAAAATTTCTATGCGTAATATCTTTGCTGTGATTTTTTGCGGTGCTGAGACTTCTATAAACGCCCTCGGTGTCGAGCATATAATCTCTTAGGATAGTTTTAGTATTTTTTTATTAACCCGAAGGGCAGAATACCACGGGCTTGCCCGTGGATGAATGAATAGGCGGCGATATATTACAATGTGCTTATGGAAATAAGACTTTCAGGGCATAGTGCATATCGCACCGAATATCATATAGTATGGGTATCCAAATATCGCCGCCGTATCCTAAATCCTGGCCTACGGGGGTACTTAAGAAAACTTTTTCCCAAAATTGTGAGAAGTCTACCCGGATGCGAGATCATCGAATACAATATCCAGGTAGATCACAGACATATGGTGATGATAATACCACCTAAATATAAAGTGTCCGAAGTGATAAGTAGAATGAAAGCTCAAACTGCAAGTGGACTAAGGAAAAAGTTTTCCTGGCTATCTAAGGTATATTGGAAAGAAAATATCGTTTGGTCACCAGGATACTTTGTTTCTACTATAAGCCTGGATGAAAAGAGCATATTGAAATACGTAAGATGGCAAAAAACTCAGGATTTAGGTCAAGCGAAGCTTGAATTGTTTTAAAGTGCCACGGGCATGCCCGTGGGTATCTACATTTTGTAAAAAAAGAAGGGTTCTTAAAATAAATGTAGTATAATAGATATATAAAGTTTTCGAAAGTAAATTTTATCAATAATAAAAAAATAAAATATAAAAACTTTTATTTCTATTTGAAATTTGGCCATTGTTTTTGAAACATAAACATTGAATATACATTGCAATTATTGTATTTAATAAGTTCCAGGAAAAGTATTTGTTAACTTCCAATTTAAACTTACAAATAATATCAAAACTTTATCCATAAATCTTTCAAAGGTCACCTTTAAAAAGTATCAAGTTTAATAAGAAATATAAAATAAATAGAGAGAAAATTATTAACTTTATCACTTTATATATTATTTTTAAAAAAGTAATTACCGATCCTAATATTTTATTCTACACAAGGCAAAGGGAAGTTCTTTTTAAGAGAAGAATGTAACTTGTATATCAAAATTTAGGAATCTAAGAAAAAATTGCGTTCAATTCTCAAGAGGATTACTTTATGTGCCAAGTAAATAATATTAAAAATATAAATTAATAGAAGGACTTAATTATGAAGAATATTAAATTTTTATTATTTATTATGTTTTTACTATTTTTTCTAAATTTAATTTTCTGTACTTTTTCTTTTGCCACACTTTATATTATCGAAGACCAAGAAGGAAACAACATCTGTATTACCAATCAAGAAAAACTAATTTCTAAATATGAAAAGCTCGGATATATAATTTGGATTCTTGAAGCCGGTGAGTTATTGCAAAAATCACTTGAACCTGAATCAATAGATTCTAAATCTCAAACTAAAGCAGTACTTCCTTCAACAATAGAGCCGATACCAGCACTTGAAACAAATATTAATAGAGAAAAAATTATAGAGACCTTTAAGACAAATGCTTTAATAGAGTGGTGTAATAATTTCGAGATGATAAATTATGAGGTGAAGATGCAGACTGAGGCATATGACTGGCTTATCAAACAGACTGAATACCCAGATATTATAGAAAGAGCAAAACAAGAGTGGGTAAACGATTATGTCATGGTGAAGTACGAATATGAAATACAATCAGAAGCATATAATTGGATTAATAAACAGAAAGTATACCTAAAAATTATGAAGAAAGCAAAACGAGAGTGGAACGTTGATTATGAAATGGTAAAATATGAATACGAACAACAAGTAAGCGCTTACGATTGGTTAGAAAGAAATAAAGATAAAAATCCAGAAGTGTTTAAGCGTGCAAGTAATAAATGGGGAAATGATTATGTTATGGTGAAATATGAGTACGAGAAAGAGATTTAATTTTTCTAGATTTTGATTCTTTGAAATGAAGATATCATGCTTAACTAATATGGACAATATTTTTTATATAATAAAACCATAGAAAGTCTTAAAGTGATTTTACACTACACAGACAAGAATTATTTATATTAAAGAATTACTAGAAATTAAAATAAATTTATTAAATAAGTAATTAAATGGAGGCGTAAAACTACGAAAATAAAATGTCCATTGTGTGGTTTTGAAAATAAAGAAGAAAATAAATTTTGCAAAAATTGCAATGAGCCTCTTTTTAAACAAAGATATTCTGAGGATAATCCTTTCATTAAAAAAAGGGAGAATAAAGGCCAGCCTTTTGAACTTATCTCAAACAAGATAGAAAAAGAAGAAACAAAAATATTCGACCTGAAAAATAGTTCAGTTGAAGAAATCGTTGAATATATAAAGAATAAAAGAATAGCAAATAGAAGGAAATTTCATGAGAACAATATAAAAGCTGAAAAACTAATTGAGTCTGGTCAGTTTGAAGAAGCACGAAAATTAACTCGAGAAGATGTAGTAGTTTATCATCATATCTATGCGGAAGCAGAAAAAAAGGAAAAATCTGGCAAGTTAGAAGAGGCAGCTGAATTGTATTGGACAAATATTTCCACTAATGGTACAGATGCACCTGCAAATTTCACGCAATTAATAATTATTTTGAAAAAATTAGACCGATTATCAGAAGCATTAAAAGTTTCTGAAATATATGATAAATATTTTTATCGGAAAATGACTTGAAGAATCTTTTAAAAGCGATAATAAAAAAGGATATTAGAAAGGAATATTAATTAAAAATAATTAAAAGGGAAGTAAAATTATAAGAAAAAAATAGAAACACCCCTGGCAAACCTTAGCGAATTTATGAGGCAATTTAACATTACTTATGCTTCTTATTATAACTTATAACCGGAGATATAATCGAGTTGGACATCTCATATCAAGGTAGATATAAAAGTATACTAATCTAGAAAGAGAGCTATTTAAATATCCTATCCCGTTATATCCACCTTAACCCGTTAAGAGTAGAGAAGATACAAAATACTTCCCTATTAGAAAAAGAGAAGTATCTAAAACAATTCAAATGGAGCAGCCTTATAGGGTGATTGAAATAGTAAGCAAAGAGATTGGGAAAGATCTTGACTACATAAAAAACCATAAAGGTGTTAATCGGCAAATATTAATGGAAATGTTATATTGTTATGCTGGTCTAAAGGGTCGCGAAATCGGAGGACTTATAGGATTAGATTACAGCACTGTAAGTGTAGGGAGAAAAAGGCTAAGAGTAAAAATGCTTAATGATAATAGTGTACAGAATTTAGTTAGAAGGATCGAAGATAGTTTGTCAATAATAAAGATTTGACCCCTTTTATTAGCTTCATTTTATGCCTCCCTTTTTCACATAGAAGATAAATCAGTTTTAGTTAGAGATTTTGTAATTGATAAAGGAATAGAGTTTAAAGAAGTAAAAGATAAGTTTGCAGAATAGCAAAAAATGAAATAAAATACGGTTATACGATTAAATAAAATTTTCCCAAAGAGAATATTTATTATGAAAAAATTACTCTTTTTATTTTTAAGATTAATTTTTCTGGGAATAATGATAAGCACTTTTATTTATACGCCTGTGCTGGTTCAGGCTCAGGAAAATAAACCTATAGATCAGGAAATAACCATTACTGATCTGGCAATAAAAGAAGACCATGAAGCTCTGAAGGTAGATATGGTATTTCCCCTGGTTACGGGGGTGAAAGATAAGCAGGTAGAAGAAAAGATAAATCAAATTATCCAAGAAGAAATCCTTAATTTTAAAAATCGATTACAAGCGGAATCAGAAGGGTATTTGCAATCAGCCAGAAGCGAAGGATGAGAGATAAGAAAATATATTGTTACGACGTATTATATAGTACATTATCAAAAGGATGATTTATTGAGTCTTTCGGTCTTCTATTATTCCTATACCCTGGGAGCACACGGACATACCTTACAGCGTGCCTACAATTTTAATCTGGAAAATGGAAAGGAGATTCTCCTTGGCGATATCTTAAAAGAGAAAAAAGACGATGTAGATATTATTAATCAAGAAATAAAAAGACAGATGGAGTTAAACCCGCAGGAATATTTTAGTGAGTGGTCGGTATTCCAATCAATAAGTGAAGAACAGCCTTTTTATTTACTTGAAGATGGGGTTGTAATCTATTTTGGACTGTATGAAATTGCCCCCTATGCTTCCGGGATAAGATATTTCAAGATTCCCTATTCCTTATTCGAGAACTCTTAAGGATAACTGCCAGAGATAATGGTTTAACTGAAGAAAACAAAGTAGCCGATTAAATTAAAGGAGAGGTTATGAATGGAAAGTTTCTTCTAACTCTGAATATGATTATCCATGACCATTTGATAGAAAAGTACAACAAGCTATTTCAGAAATTTTATCGGAAATATTAAAGAAAAAAGGAGAGATAAAAAATCCTATTCCTTTAAGTTCTTTATATAATTTATGTTCATTCTCTTACGTAAATTATAGTGGAGCAGAATACAAGAAAATTAAAGAGGCGTTTAAAAGAATTAAAAGTACTTCTATTAAATCTAAAGAAATTTTCTATAGTAAAGACAATAAACAAACAATAAAAATGCTTGAGGTTGATTTAGAAGAAAAGAGGAGAGAAATAATAAAAAAGTGGATTGATTCCAGAAAGATGAAAGCTATAAAAAGCAAGCAAAGAATATTATCAGAAAGAGAAGATGCTGGGGAATATTAAAAAATTTATAAAAAGTAAATAATATCAATAATATTTATACACTAGTTTATCTTGTGAACTCAATATGAGGAGAATAAGATGGAAGATGAGGATAAGACAAAGACAGAATTAATAAAAGAACTGAAAATTTTTAGAGAAGAACGAGGGGAAATACTACTAAATAGCATTACCGAAAATAAGCAAGTAGAAGAAAAACTAATAAATTTAGAAGGGCTTTTTAAAATAGTATTCGATTATGCACCCGATGCTTGTTATATTAATGATTTAAAGGGTAATTTTATTGATGGAAATATGGCAACCGAAAGAGTAACCGGTTATAGAAAAGGAGAATTAATCGGAAAGAATTTTTTGAATTTAAAATTATTTGCCCTTGCTGACATACCCAAAGCAGCCAAAACATTACTAAAAAATATAATGGGAAAACCAACAGGACCAGATGAATTCATATTAAATCGAAAAGATAAAAGTACAGTGACAGTTAATATCTCCACTTATCCGGTAAAGTTGAAAGGAAAAACCATAGTATTGGGTATAGCAGGGGATATCACTAAATACAAACAGATGCAAAAGGAGATAAGAATATATCAAGAGTACCTTGAAGAATTAGTGAATGGACGTACCTTAAAATTAAAAAGGGCGAACGAACAACTTCAAAAAGATATTGCTATGCACAAACAAGATAAAGAGAGCATACAGAAGAGTCAGCAAGAATTTGCCAGTCTATTTAATAAAAGTCCCGAGGCCATAGCCTATACAGATGAGAAAGGCACTATATTAAAAATAAACCCCCGTTTTAGCGAACTTTTCGGATATACTTCAAAGGAGATAGAGGGCAAGAATATTGATGAAGGTATAATTAACTCTGCGAATAAGATGGAGGAAGAAATAATTCTAACAAAAGGATTATTGAATCATCGTACTAATATTAATTTCGAAACTATCAGAAAGAAAAAAGATGGCACTTTATTTCCAGTCTATTTATCCGTTTCGAATATCGTAATTGATGAGAAGAAAGAAAGGTGGATACGAATTTATGTTGATGTTAGTGAAAAAAAGCATATGGAAGAACAACTAATAAAACTCACACGCGTTGATTCATTAACCGGTTGTTATAATCGGAGATATGCTCTGGAGCTATTTGATAGGCATCTTAAATTATCCCAGCGTAATAAATCTTCCATATTATTAGCTTTTCTAGATATAGATGGCTTTAAAGCAATAAATGATACCTTTGGCCACGATGAAGGAGACAAGGTCTTAAAAGAAGTAGCCGGCTTGTTAAAGCGTACTCTAAGAGAAGTTGATATCATCTGTCGAATGGGGGGGGATGAATTTCTATTGATATTCCCGGATAGTTCTTCAAAAGAAGTTTTCCTAATAATAAACCGTCTGAAAAAGAATTTTTCTCAACTAAATAAGACCATAGAAAAGGATTATAGTATAAAATTTAGCATAGGATTCTCAGAATATCTACCCGATAAACCAAAAACAATAGAAGAACTGATACGTATTGCCGACCAGAGGATGTATGAAGAGAAAAAGAAAAAAAGTAAAAGGTAAGTAATATTATTGAAGAAATAAAAAAATAATAGGCGGGGTACTTCATCTTACAACGCGTACACACTCCGCTCCCTTCGGTCGTTCCGGACTATTAAAATTTAATTTAATTTATGAAAGGAGAAGCCGCTATGGAAAACAAATTAAAAATCCATGAGACCAAAAACACCAAAAAATTCACAATTTTGCACTCCAATGACATGCACGGCGATTTTCTGGCCGAAGTGCAGGGAGAAAAGGGCGAGTTGATCGGCGGATTGGCTTTATTATCCGGTTATATCAATAAAGTGCGGGAAGAAGAAGAAAATGTTTTGTATGTAATTTCCGGCGATATGGTCCAGGGCTCTTTGATTGATTCGGAATACAAAGGCATTTCCACTATGGAAATCATGAATTATCTAGCACCGGATGTAGTATCGTTGGGCAATCATGAATTTGATTATGGTTTGCCGCATCTATTGTTCCTAGAAAAGATGGCTAATTTTCCCATTGTTAATGCTAATTTATACATCAAAAAGTATTACAAAAGATTGATGCGGCCCTATTTGATTATCAATAAGGCCGGTTTTGACATTCTGTTTACCGGGATTATTACAGAAAAAGTAATGGATTCCCTTAATCAGGATAACTTAATCGGTAGTTTTGTCAGTTTGGAAGAAGCCAGTGCTGAAATCGGCAAAATCACTGATACCTACAAAAATGATGACATTGATCTAACCATTGTTTTGTCTCACATTGGCTATGAATCAGATATAGAGCTGGCTAAAATGCTCAAGCCAGAATGGGGAGTGGACCTGATTATCGGCGGTCATTCGCACACCATACTGGATAAACCGACTAAGGTGAATAACATTTTAATTTCTCAAGCTGGAGTAGGAACCAATCAAGTCGGCCGTTTTGACATTGTGGTAGATGATGACACCAATAGCATCGTGGATTACAAATGGCAGTTGATTCCGATTAATAACCAACTGGCCAATCCTGATAAGGCACTAATGGATTACATTGAATCATACAAGAAAAAAGTTGATCGTAAATACAATACACTGGTCTGCAAACTGGCAGAAAGATTAACTCACCCTCAACGGGAAATTGAGACCTCTTTAGGCAATCTAATCGCTGATGCTTTTGCTAAGGTTGCTGAATGCGATATAATGTTGGTGGGCGCCGGATCTATCAGAATTAAAGAATTAGGCCCAATGGTTACTTTGGGCGATTTAAAAGCTTGTTTTCCTTATGATGATAGCTTAAGGAGGTTTTCCATTACCGGGCAACAATTAAAAAAGATATTCAGTCATATTATGCGTAAAGAGAATCGGGACGGTGAAGGTGAATGTTATCAGGTTAGTACTGGTATTGAAGCGGTTTACAACGACTTAACCAAAAAATTAGAATCCCTTAAATTTAAAGGGGAACCGGTTGACGATAATCAGCAATATAAAATCTGTCTACAAGGTTATCATTTTAGCAGCTGTGCTAATTATCTAAATATCACCCAAAAAGAACTATTAGCTTCCGGTCAAGGCAAGGTGGTTTCTACTTCGGCTCAAGGGGTATTGGAAGAATATTTAAGAAATCATCAGAATATTAGCAGTAAAGTAGAGGGAAGGTTGGTTTATAAACGAGATGAAACCGGTTAAATAATGTACTTAATTTTATTAGTATTTCCATTTTTTTCTCTTTCCACAAAAGGTCTTAAAAATAAAACAAAAATCATTTATCGGGAGATAATAAAAAATGAGTATAATGATAAAAACTAAAATAGTATGTACTATTGGGCCGGCAAGTAATTCTTATGAAAAAATAGAGAAACTGATTCAGGAGGGTATGGATGTTGCCCGTTTGAATTTTTCTCACGGAAGCCATGAAGAACGCCACCAGGTTATCGAAAATATCCGCCGGGCTTCTTTGAAGGTAAATGAATCTGTGGCCATCCTTCAGGATCTAGGAGGGCCAAAGATAAGAATTGGGAAGATTAAAACAGAACCCATTTTCTTAAAAGAAGGTTCATTTTTTATTCTTACTAACCGCGAGGTTCCCGGGGACGAACAGGAAGTATCTGTTACCTTTCCTTCCTTGCCCCAGAAAGTGAAGAAAGGGGATTGTATCTTTTTAGCTGATGGAACTTTAGAGCTTAAAGTGAAAGAGCTTACTTCTACAGACATTATCTGTTGGATAGTGAGGGGTGGAAAACTTACCTCTCACAAAGGGATAAATATTCCGAATATATCTATGGATATCCCATCTTTAACTGAAAAAGATTATCAGGATATTCTTTTTGGAATAGAAAATAAAGTTGATTTTATCGGTCTTTCTTTTACCAGAAACGCTGAGGATGTCTTAAGGGCAAGAAAAATATTAAAGGAAAATGGGGCAGAAGATATCTCCTTGATTGCCAAGATTGAAAAGAAAGAGGCGGTAGAAAACCTGAAAGAAATAATTGAAGTTTCTGATGGGATAATGGTAGCCCGGGGTGACCTGGGAGTAGAAATACCTTTAGAAAATGTCCCCCTGGTTCAGAAGGATATTATTAAAAGATGTAATTTTGTGGGGAAGCCGGTAATTACCGCAACCCAGATGTTAATGTCGATGGTGAGCAGTCCTCGCCCTACACGTGCAGAGGTTACCGATGTAGCCAATGCCATTCTGGATGGGACTGATGCTATTATGTTGTCTGAGGAGACTGCAATAGGCAATTATCCCGTAGAGGCAGTGGAAACAATGAATAGGATAGCCTTAAGAGTTGAAAAGGCCATAGATTATAAAAAAATATTGAATGAGAGGTCGCTTTCGGTTAAACCCACCAATCCGGATGCGATAAGTCACGCCACCTGTCAGGTAGCCATGGATTTAAAAGCAAAGGTCATCGTCTCCTTTACTCTTTCCGGGAGTACAGCCCGTATGGTATCCCGATATCGTCCCTCTGTTCCAATTATCGCAGCCAGTACCCAGGATTCCACAGTTAGAAAACTTGCTCTTAGTTGGGGAGTTTATCCTTTTAAATCTGATGAATTGGAAAATACCGATGATATGATTGAAAAATCAAAGAAAATTGCCTTAAAAACCGGATTAGCCAACCCAGGAGATAAGATTGTAATTACTGCGGGAATTCCTTTTAAAGTTCCCGGCACCACTAATTTACTAAAAGTAGAAACATTATGATTAATACAAGGGACGATTCTTTGTATGATTTATAGCCGTAGGACAGGCAAAAATAATATTTTTTTAAAGGTTACCGCCTTAGGTGGCGGTAATTTAATAAATTTAATTTAATAGGAGGAAATAGTAGTGAAAGATAAAATTAAAATTGGGATTATTATCTGTGACCGTTACCATACCTGTGCCGGAGGTAAATGCCTTAGAGCTCTCCGTAACCGGGAAGGTGCATTTAGTATTTATGGTAAAGATGATGAACTGGAATTAGTTGGATATACTACTTGTGACGGCTGCCCTGGGGGAAACATTGAATATGCTCCCGAGGAAATGATTAAAAACGGAGCTCAAGTGATTCATCTGGCTACCGGATTGGTTGTCGGATATCCTCCCTGTCCCCGTATAACCTATTTTTGTGATTTTATCAAGGCAAGATACGGAATAAAAGTAGTGATTGGTACACATCCGATTCCTCAGAAATATTATGATATGCATAAGATGTTGGGGACATGGGATTCACCAAAATGGGAAGAAATTATTCAACCGACATTAGCTGATGAGAAAATTCGTTTATCTTATAATTGATAGGCGATAGGTAAATATTAAAAAATTTGTAGAGCAAAGAATAAAGTCTTTTAACCACGGCACCTTTGATATTGAAGTAAAAATGCGAGTAACAAAATTATAGCTATTGTAATATAAGTTTAGAAAGGAGTTAAAGAAAGATGGAAAAGACGGGATATATTATTTTAATGATAGTCACTATAGCCTGGATTATAGCCTGGATAATCGGTATGTTTGAGAACGTTTGGCTGGGCATAATCGGCCTGGTAACTATAGTTGGTTTGGGGCTCTTATTTATTAAAGCTTTTACCGATAGATTAGCCAGCAAAAAGAATGATAAATATTCAAGGGATGTCAAGAAATAAGGAGGAAAATAAAAAATGTTATTGACTACTCAGGATAATTTTTTCGAATACGAAATTGTGGAAACTTTAGGAATTGTTCGAGGTAATACTGTTCGGGCACGACATGCCGGGAAAGATATATTAGCCGGTTTTCGTAACATAGTGGGGGGAGAGATCGAAGAATATACCAAATTACTGGCAGAGTCCCGGGAACAGTCTATAGACCGGATGATTACTGCAGCAAAAATGATGGGCGCAGATGGGATAGCATGTATTCGTTTTACTACTTCATCTATTATGCAAGCGGCAGCAGAGATGTTTGTATATGGCACCGCGGTTAAACTAAATAAAAAGAAATAGGAGGATGTAATACCGCTACATCCTCCATACTAATTTTTTTAAATGTTTATCTTGTTTTCCAGTAAAGCTTTAGTCAAGGTAAGGCTAATCTGTTCTATATTTCCTCCTCCTTTTATAAGCAATCCTTGAGAGTATTAATCATTTCCTTATTGGAAAAACCTAATTTATTCATACCCTCTGCAAAGTCAAGAATTATTTTTTGGGAGATTTCTTCCTTTAACGAACTTATAGTTTTTTCTTCTTCAGTTATATAGGTTCCCATTCCTCTTTTGGTAAAGGTAATTTTTTCTCTATCTAACTCTTGATACACTCTTTGTATAGTATTTGGGTTGACTTTTAATGTTCCTGCCAATTCCCTTACCGAAGGCATTTTTTGGCCCGCTTTTAATTTACCCACAACAATATCCTGCTTGATACTATCGATTATTTGTAAATAGATGGGAATATTGTTGTTGAACTCCATTATTAAATTTTTCCTTTTAATAATATACTCGAGCAATTAATTCAAATATATTTTTTATTTATAATTAATCTCTAACCAGGAATAAGAATAATCTTCTTCAAGACCTGCCCAGAATAAAATATTTTCAAGGCTATTTAAAGCTTCCATTACAGCATCTAAAGATTCTTTTCTCTTTGCTCCTTCAGTCTCTTCTGTTCCTTCCGGTATCTCTGGTACTGCCATTTGCATAAACCTTCCTGCAATTTCTGATACAGAGTTCATATCTATATACAATAGCGAAAAAACCTTGGGGAAAGAAAGCATATATTTTATCGCTTCCAGCTTATCTAAAGTGGCCATATCTCCTTTTTGAGCATCTATAATATTCGCTATACCGCTGGATAAGACAAATCTATCCCCTACAATGCCATATCCCAGGGGGAACATTGGGTTGGGCAAACTTTTGTAATTTATTCCCTCGTATTGATTGTCTATTAATGTCCCACCCATCATAGGAGCAAAGTTTTCTAATACGGGATAAAGGTTCTGAATAAGTTTTTCTTCTGAAGAATATCCGGCTATTAACCCCGCTTTGGGGAAAATTGCAGAAGTATCAAAAAGCCCTAAACTAAATTCTTTTGCCGGCCAGGAATAAATAGTTTTTTCGATGTCAATCCCACTTTTTTCCTGAACTTGTTTGATATTTTTTTCTAAATTAAGTTGAAGATCCTCACTGATATAACCTTCCTTTATCTCTTCCCAGGTAAAAGGTAATACACCGCCAAGATAGAAGAATGTATTTTTGGGAAACATGGAGAGTGATTGTAGATTAGTTATATCTACTTCATTAAATATATTTATATATTTTTCCGCTATTTGAGCAATCGTATAGATTTTAAACTGCTTTTCTTGGTAGCCTCCCACGCCACTTACAGTACCCATACCCTCTAAAGAATCCCGGGAATCCTGTAAAGTTTTAGCCAACTCTTCTTCTTCAACCACTTCGGCTAATTCGTCTAACACATAGTAGAGCTCTTGACCAAATAAACAGAAAAAGAAACTTGAAGGCTCTATTTTCTCTTCGGTTTTTACTTTCTGTTCTATGTATTCTGAATTTTCAAGAAGGGAATTACGCTCTCCCTGAAATACTTCTATAGCTTTTTTAACCGGTGACAAATTCCCTCCAATCACCAAGGTATCCCCTAAAAAGGCGTAAGAAATAGACCTTATGGGTTCTAAGCCTGCTTCTTCAGGGAGCATGATACTTACGATATCGATATCTTTATAAGTCGATACTTCTTCTTCTAAATCTTTTTTTACTTCGATAGCACCCACAAATTTAGTAAAAGCATGGCTATCAGAAGGAGATAGAGCAAGTAATACTTCAGGAGCTCCTCCTACAGAAATCCCTAAACAAGAGAGGGTTGCACCACCGGAAAAGATGTTCTCTAAAAATAATGGGTCCAAGACATCAAATCCTAACTCTTCTTTTATCTCTTCCCTGGTCATTTTATAATCTTGTATTTCGCTCTCCTCTTTCGCTTTAGGGGAAAAACCCGCTAAATTTAATTCAGACAGACTTTCAATTAATTCTGCATCTTTCAGTTCTAAAACGCCGATAACATTTTCCGGGATTACTTCTAGTAAAGGATTTCCATAGACAAAATTAAATAAAAAAGCAAACAGTAAAAATACGGTTACAATGAGACCAATAACTTTAAATTTATTACTCATGACTATTTCTCCTTTTTGGTTTATTTTAAATTAAAGTGTAAACCCTACTCGAAACGAGCGCACTTTAAATGTATTAGTGTACTATATACATAGTACACCTAAATATTTTTTTGTCAAGGATATTTTTGAAAAAAAATTAAAATATGATTAGGCCCTTCACATTTGATTAAAAATAAATTATAATTTCGATAAATATCCTTCCACTGAAATAGGATATATTATGTAAATTTTAAGTAGGTGAATAACAAGGACGGTTTAGAAGTAAATATTTATCATAAAAAAGGATATATTATGAGCGAAAAATCAGATGGAATAAATAAAAAAGCAGAAATGGCTAATCAGATATTTTGGGATGAGATAGCCCCGATTCATTGTCCTGGGTCTTAGAAGGTGCTCAGGTAACCGGAGTAGATTTTTCCGGGGAATCTATAAAAATAGCCAAGAAGAGGATATACAAATATGATAAAGTTTTTTGTTAAAGAGCCATTCCTTAATAAAGTCCTGACAATGAGGTGAAAATAATTATGAAAGTTAGAGGGATTTCTGTTTTTAATAAGAAACCTATTGAAGTTGAAATCAAAGAGGGTTTTATAGAGAATATTAATTCATTACCCAAAAGTGAACAAAAATTACCTTATGTCTCACCAAGTTTTTTTGATTTGCAGGTCAATGGCTATAAAGGGAGCGATTATAGTTTAGAAGATTTCTCGGAAGAACATCTAAGAAATATTATTGATAATCTTTCTGCTTCCGGAACTACCCAACATGTCCCCACGATTGTTTCCTCTCCCCGGGAAAGAATAGTGAAAAATTTGGAAGCAATTTTAAAAACAATAAATACTTCGATTGATATCAAGGAAGCTATTCCGGGGATACATATTGAAGGACCTTTTATATCTTCAGAAGAAGGTCCGAGAGGATGTCATGACCCGAGCTTTATTCGAGACCCCGATTTTGAAGAATTTAAGCAATGGCAGGAAGCAGCTGAAGGTCGGATTGTGATGGTGACTATTGCCCCGGAGAGGGAAGGTTCTATGGATTTTATTAAAAAAATTACCCGTACAGGTGTTAAAATTGCTATCGGTCATACTGGAGCAACCCCCGAAGTAATTAGGGAAGCCATAGAAGCCGGTGCCCAGTTTTCCACCCACCTGGGGAATGGCAGTTATCCAATTCTTCCCAAAGTAAACAATTATATCTGGGAACAATTAGCTGCTGATGAATTATTTGCCGGTATTATCTGCGATGGATTCCATTTGCCTGCTTCGGCGGTAAAAGTATTTGCTCGAGCTAAAGGCTTAGAAAGGCTAATATTAACCAGCGATGTTACTTTGGCTGGAGGATTAAACCCAGGTATTTATAAGTGGGGGAATATGGAAGTGGAAGTATTTAAAGATGGCCATCTTGGTCTCGCGGGTAGAAGTATTGGTGCCGGTGGTGGCCATCTTTTAAATTGGGATATTGCTCATTTTATCAGATTTACAGGGAATGATTTAGCCAATACCATCCCTTTATGTACCATTAATCCGGCAAAAATTATAAAAATGCCTCACAATTATGGTAAATTAGAAGTGGGAGCGCCTGCCAACCTCACCCTATTTCATTATCAAATCGGTGATGATAAACTGCGAATTGTCCATACTTTACGTAAGGGGAACGTTATTTTTTAGAAACTAATGATAACCTGCCAGAGAACCGTCCTCTGTCAGGTTTCAAAAAAATATATTAAAAAAAAGAGGATTCTCTGAACCCCATGCAGAACTTAATATATATAATTATAATCAGTTTAACATATTAACATTCCAGCCAGGGCAGTTCTTTGTTAAATATCATTTAAAATATTATTTGACACCTCCTGCCCTCAAGGGAATTAATTAAGATAGAGATTAAATATTAAATTTGACTATTAATATAACTTGGACAAAAGCTAATGAAAACCTGCCAGAGAACCGTCCCCTGTCAGGTTATCAGGTTAATATAACTTTATAAAAAATAAATTTAAGGAGAATAGAAGAATGAAAAAAGAATATAGAACAATATTTTTAATAATGGGTGTACTCATTATCTTTCTTGGTCTTACTTTTTCGGCTATAGCTGTAGAATTTAGTGCTGATTTGAAGATTAAACAACCGGATAAGGAGTACGAATTTAACTATTATGCTCAGGGCAGTCTCTATCGCCTGGAGAAATTGACCGGCGAGGACCGTATTTTGGTTATTGCTGACCGTAAATTGGATATTACCTGGATGTTAAATCCGGAAGATAAAATTTACTTAGAGTTAAAAGGTATAGATGCAGCATTTTTTAACCCAATACGGGGTTGGGAAGCAGCAAAAGAGGGCACCAGGGAAGAGCAGATAGGCACTGAGACTATTCAGAGCTATTTATGTGAAAAATATACCTATACCCCTCCGGGGGGAACAGAACCGGGGATGGAAGGGTGGTACTCATCGGAATTAGAAACTTTTGTGCGAATGATAGCTCATTACGGAGGAGGATATGAGGACGGAATTTTTGAGATAACTAACATTAAAGAAGTACCTCAGGATGATTCCCTCTTTAAAGTCCCGGAAGATTATCAAAAAGAAAAATCTCCTGCAGAAAAAGCTCAGGAAAAAGAAGCTGCCCGGTCGGTAATTACCGGGATTGCAGAGGGTATAGCCCCGGTAGGAAGACGCCTTAAAGCAGAAGCTGCTTTAAAGGTGAAAGTAGAACCGGATAAATCTGTACGGGTAGTCATTGAAAACCAGGCAAAAGAAAAATCAACATTTAAAATGATACCTTTCAGAGAAGGCTTGCCAATAGTGGATGAAATCGTTCATTCTGGTTTAACGAGGCAAAGGGAAAAGAGCGAGCATTTTTTTGGGATGCAGCTGAAATTGGATGAGATTTTAATAGAAGTAGAAGAAGGTCTGGTAACTGCCTTGGTTACCAAGGAATATTCTTCCTTTGATGAAGTAGAGCGGAAAGAATATTTTTTAATGGAAGAAAGTGGGCAGGGATTATTTACCAGGGAAAATCGTAAATTTGTGCTGACGCTAACCGGAGACAGTCAGGGGGCAGAAAGCTCCCCGGTGAAAGTTAAATTTTATAAAGGAGAATATGACAATCTTTTAAATGAAGAGGATTTGAATTTACCTAATGGGCAAATAAAGAAATGGGAATTTAATCCCGGAGAAATCCAAACCTTTGAAGTTTTAGTAGGAGAATCAGGAGGAGTGAAGCTATTATCAGAACAGTATCCGGCGGATAATAAAGAGATTGTCAAAGAATTAAGTGATGATGAGAAAGAAACATTATTAAAGGATTTGATAACTCAGAGGAAATTGGATGAAGTAAAAGCCTTGCTTGATTCCGGAGTAGATGTGAATATTATAATTTCCTCTTCTGATTCTCTATTAATGACAGCTTGCAGCTATAGTAATAGCGATATGGTAAAATTATTATTAACTTATAATCCAAATATAAATTACCAGGATGAATACGGTAATAATGCTCTAAATCTTGCTATTGATAACATGGAGCATTATAAAGAAATGATTCCACTCTTACTGGAAGCCGGGGCAGACCCTAATTCTAAAGCAGGTGCGGGTAGGACCGCAAAGAAAAATTCCACTGTCTTAAGCAAAATGAGCAGTCTGACTTTAAACAATAAAAGTGAAGAAGAAGAATATCAGATTGTAGAAATGTTTCTCTCTTACGGCGCAGATCCCAATATTGCCCACAAGACAGCAGGAAGTATTCCTTTAATGGCGGCCGCCTATAAAGGAGATGTGCGGTTAGTGAAATTATTTTTAGAGTATGGCGTTGATCCTAATCTAAAAGACGAACAGGGTAGGACTGCCCTGGATATGGCAATAAAGAAACAGCAACAGGAAGTAATCGATTTATTGCAGTAAAATAAAGACCTGTCAGAGAAATCTATCAGAAGATAATCATTTAGAAGACTTCTCGAAGGTTTTAAAAATTTAGTCATTTAAAAAGGGGTTAATAAAAATGAGTAAAAAAATTATATTATTGGGACTAATTATATTGATTAGTATTTTTGCTACCGGCTGCTTTTCTGTTCTGCCTATCACAGGTCTTGCCCCAGTTGATGAGATAGATATTTTAATATTAGAGATATTCCCTGTCCAGATAAATGTTATCGCCAGCGGAAACTTGCCAGATCCCTGTACGGAAATTTCCGAAGTTATTAAAGAAAGAGAAGGTGATACCTTTTTTGTTACTATTAAAACTTATCGTTCTCCAGGATTTTGCATACAAGTACTTGCTCCTTTTGAAGAAATAATTCCTCTTGATGTTTATGGGTTACCAGCCGGCACTTACACTGTTGATGTTAACGGAGTACAAGATACCTTTGATTTAGAAGTTGATAATTTTTGATTTAGTGAGGCTTCTTTAAATTAAAAATTGGTTTTTTAAAGTAAAAAGAGGTGAAAATTTATGAAAAAGATATTCTCTTTGATTTTAATTTTTATAGTGTTAGCTTTCTATTTAGCCCCGGTTTCTTTAGCTGATGGTGGCTTCTTTTTCCCTTTATATAGAGATATGTATGAGCCAAATCAATTAGCCATGATTGTATTTGATGATATGGTGGAGAAGATAATTTTTCAGATAGATTATGAGGGTGATGCAGAGGATTTCGCCTGGGTTGTTCCGGTACCCGGTTATCCTGAATTGTTCTCTGTTGAAGATGATATATTTTATGAATTACATAAATTAACCCAACCTCCACCTCCTTCGAGTTTTGGTTGTGGATGGGGAGCAAGCAGCCTTTTTCCTGGTTCGGAAAATGATGGCGTACATATCTGGGAAGAGAACCAGGTAGGAATTTATCATACCACCACTTTATCAGCCACTGACCCGAATAGTTTGGTGGGATGGTTAAATGATAACGGTTATGCCTTCCCTGCAGAAGGTCAAGAGATACTGGATTATTATGTACAAAAAAATTGGTTTTTTGTAGCTATGAAAATTCAACATGAAGAAACAATAAATAGTTCTGAGAATTATACCGGTGCTATTCAACCCATAGGGATCATGTTCTTTTCCGATGAAATGATTTACCCTTTAAAAATTAGCACCTTAAGTGCACCATCCTGGGGGACGGAAGTATTAATCTATGCTTTTTCCGATGAAAGGGTCACTTTCCCCGGAGCCACAGAAGAATATAATTCTATTGTAACGCCTGACCAGTTAAAGGAATATCCCATCTTGCAGGGTCTAATAGATGAAACCTTTATTTTAACCAAACTGAGAAAAAATTTTAGTGCTGAAGAAATGGACGAGGATTTAATATTACTTCCAGTCCCCAAATATATTGCTTTGGCAAGTATAATAGACTTGAATTGTCCGGTAGGACAGTTTATTTTGATTGCAGGAATTTTTGTCTTTTTATTAAAGATAAGAATAGCGAAGCATTAAAAGGGTCATAAAATGGGGTCAAATCTTTATTATTGACAATTAACCCCATTTTATATTATTATTGATTTATGGCAAGAGCATTAAGAATTAAATATAAAGGTGCATTATATCATATTACCTCTCGAGGGAATGAAAGAAGAAATATATTTAGAGGTGACCAAGACCGGAAATTTTTCATTCAAACCCTAAAAGAATCCCTAAATACCTACAACGTTATTCTCTATAGTTATGTGCTAATGTCCAACCACTTTCATTTTCTCCTGGAAACACCCCTGGCCAATCTTAGCGAATTTATGAGACAATTTAATATTACTTATACTTCTTATTATAACCGGAGATATAATCGAGTTGGACATCTCTATCAAGGTAGATATAAAAGTATATTAATCCAGAAAGAGAGCTATTTAAATATCCTATCCCGCTATATTCATCTTAATCCAGCAAGAATAGAGAAGATACAAAATATTTCCCTATTAGAAAAAGAGAAGTATCTAAAACAATACAAATGGAGCAGTCTGAAAGGTTATTTAACTAAAGATAATATAGAATCCTTTGTGGATTATAAAACAGTGCTTACAGAATATGGAGGAGATAATCAAAAAGGACGTCATCTCTATTGGCAGATCCTGCAAAGTGACCTTTCCAAAAAAATTGAAATAAAAAGAAAAATTGTAGGGGACTCTATCCTGGGGAATGATAGTTTTGTAAAAAAAGTCAAAGAGAAATATTTATGGAAAGATGAAAAAGAAATTCCTTCCATAAGGAAGATTAACAGTTATTGTTCGAAGGATAAGGTGATTCAAATAGTATGTAAAGAGATTGGTAAAGACCTTGACTACATAAAAAGCCATAAAGGTGCTAACCGACAGATATTGATGGAAATGTTATACCGTTATGCTGGTCTAAAGGGTTGCGAAATCGGAAAACTTATAGGGTTGGATTACAGCACTGTTAGTGTGGGGAGAAAAAGACTAAGAGAAAAGATGCTTAATAATAATAGTGTACAGAATTTAGTTAGAAGGATCGAAGATGGTTTGTCAATAATAAAGATTTGACCCCACTTATAAAGATTTGACCCCACTTATACTTTTGACCCCACTTATACTTTTATCTGATGAATACGGTGTAGCTCCTTGTTTTGCCAACGCTATGTTAACCGATGAAAAGATTCCGGTAGTATGTGAGACAGATATTCACGGGGCAATTACCGCAGTGATGCTTCAAGCAGCAAATATGCATAAAGAACCGATATTCTTTGCTGACCTTACTATTAGACATCCTGAGAATAATAATTCTGAACTTCTATGGCATTGTGGTAACTTTCCTTATTCACTTAAAGCAAAGGATTCACCGGCTTCTATTAGATGGCATGGTGAAGTATTTCCCGGAATTGCTCATTGGAAATTAAAGGGAGGGGAGATTACTATGCTTAGATTTGATGGGGATAATGGCAAGTATTCTCTCTTAATGGGACATGCTCATAGTGTGGAAGGCCCTCAAACAAGCGGAACATATCTATGGGTAGAAGTGAATGACTGGCCTTTATGGGAAGAGAGATTTATTCGTGGTCCCTACATTCATCATGTTGCCGGTATTTACGGAAAGTTTGCTCCGGTACTCTATGAAGCCTGTCGTTATATCCCCGAATTAAAGCCGGATGCGGTAGAGCCCAGCGAAGAAGAATTAAAAAGATGGCTAAGAGAATAGCGGCAATATTTTAATATACTTTAATAAGAATGGTATAGCAGGATGAAAAAAAGCAATATAGGAATTATTCAGATTCTCCCCACCAGGGTATTCAGGATTTATAGAGGCGGATATCTTCTGGAAAAATTTAGAGGCATAAAAAATCCTCAAGATTCTGATTATCCTGAAGATTGGATCATTTCTACGGTAAAGGCAATACAGCCTTATGGTATATCTGATGAGAGTATCTCAAAGATTAAATCTATTGAAGGTATAGATAATTTAGAGGTGCTGATAAAACATTTTTCAGAAGATATCTTGGGCAAAGGTTATGTAAAGAAATTTGGAGATTCTTTAAATCTTTTAGTAAAACTTCTGGATTCTTCCATTCGACTTCCCCTACAAACTCATCCCAGTAAAATATTTTCCCGAAAATATTTAAATTCTGATTTTGGAAAAGCAGAAGCCTGGTATGTTCTTGCCACCAGAAAGATGGGTAAGGAGAAACCCTACGTGCTCATAGGATTTAAATCCGGTATAACTAAGAATATGATGCAAAAAATGGTAAAAAAGCAGGATATTGAGGGGATGATTTCCTTTATGCACAAAGTAGAGGTAAAGCCAGGAGATGCCATATTTGTAGCACCGGGTATTCCTCATGCTATCGGAGAAGGAATCTTTATGATTGAAACTCAAGAACCTACGGATTTTACCATTTTGCTGGAAAAGAACATAGGTAAACATATTTTAAAAGAAAAAGATTGTCATATAGGTCTGGGTTGGGATAAAGCATTAGATATATTTGATTATCAAGGACATTCTCTTCCCGAAGTCAATGAGAAATACCGAATGAAAAAAGAGATACTGTCTTCTAATAGAGTAGGAAAACTTTTCAGATTAAATGGCGGGGAATACATGAAATCTTGTTTCGAAATGATGTTAATGGAAGATGCAAAAGATATTGAAATATCCTTTGAAGGAAGATTTGCCTCCATAGTAATTACCAGGGGAGAAGGAATAATTTCTACAAATGTCGGAGACTTTGAAGTAAAAGAGGGGGAGACTTATATGCTTCCTGCTTCAATAGGAAAGCATAAATATATTGCTACCAAAGAGAACTTAAGTGTAGTCATTTCCCTTCCTCCTATTTTCTCAACCATCTAGCCAGGTAACCAGAAATTGAAGTAATATGTAATAAGTAATAAGTAACCTGTAATAAGTAACTGTTTTTATAATTTCAGAAATTTAATCTTATTACTCATTACTCATCACTTATTACTATACTTTACTCGATACTATCTCATTCTGGCTCCTGACTCCTTCTTTCTTAACTATATACTTGATACTCGATACTATTTTCAACTTGATACTATATACTATCTTAAATACTTTGGCATTTTTTAAATTAATGCAGTATAATTAAAACACCAACCTTTGATTTTAAAATAACCGAACCTAGATATTTTAATGGAAAAGGAGGGATGCATATTTAACAAAAAGATAAAAGTATGTTTCGATAGAGAATAAATATTTTAATTAAAAGGAGATATTAATTATGTTACGTAAATTTTTAGTAGGATTAGTTTTGATTTCTGTTTTAGGAGCGTTTCTTGCTGTTCCAGTATTGGCTGAATCGCTTAGTGGTAAAGTTGAAGTTAATAGTTGGTGGACAGCTGGTGGTGAGGCAGAGGGTCTGAATGCCCTCATTAAAATATATGAGGACAAATATCCGGATATAGAATTTATCAATGCTACAGTAGCCGGTGGAGCAGGAACAAATGCTAAAGCTGTTTTCAAAACCCGAATGCTTGGTGGAGATCCACCTGATACTTTTCAGGTTCATGCCGGACATGAATTAATTGATACTTGGGTAGTACCGGGATATATGCAGCCATTAACTGATATTTATAAATCCGAGGGCTGGACCAAATCTATGCCTCAGGGTGTTCTGGATATCGTTTCTTACCAGGGAGATTATTGGTCTGTTCCGGTAAATATCCATCGTTCTAACGTATTGTGGTTCAATAAGAGCATATTTGATGAGTACAAGATTACCTCCCCTCGTACCTTTACTCAATTCTTTGATGTATGTGAAGAACTAAAATCAAAAGGTATAGTTCCCTTTGTTATGGGTACAAAAGATGGTTGGGAAGCAGCGCATGTTTTCGAGTCAGTCTTACTTGGAAAACTCGGAACAAATGATTATAATGGCTTATGGACCGGTGGAGTGAAATGGTCAGATCCCAGAGTTACTGATGCATTAGAGACATTTGCTAAAATGGGTTCTTATTTAAACACTGATCATTCTGCTCTTACCTGGGATGAAGCCGGGCAGTACTTACTTAAAGAGAAAGGTGCAATGATGATTATGGGAGACTGGACCAATGGTTGGTTTATGTCTGTTGGATTTGAAGATTATGGCTGGGCCCCTCCTCCTAATAACGATGGTATCTTTTTAGCTCTTTCTGATAGTTTTGCTTTACCAAAAGATTGTAAAAACCAGGAAAATGTTGTAGCCTGGCTTAAAGTTCTTGGTTCCAAAGAAGGACAATATAGCTTCAATAAAGCCAAAGGTTCAATCCCGGCAAGAACAGATATAGATATTAGTGATTACAATGATTATCTGAAATCTGCCGCGAAAGATTGGCAAAAGGACGCTATTTCTCCCAGTGTAGTACATGGAGCAGCAGCCAGCGAAGGGTGGACCACAGAGTATAAAGATGTT
>Ga0307430_1000540_pt1 | contig 32178 bp, 30 predicted proteins | sample SalMarWE160130MG_FD_202159 | JGI IMG/M metagenome (GOLD analysis project Ga0307430, IMG submission 202159) | Salt marsh sediment microbial communities from the Plum Island Ecosystem LTER, Massachusetts, United States - WE1603-130 | ecosystem: Environmental > Aquatic > Marine > Intertidal zone >...
AATTTCATAATTTTTAATATATTCCGTTTCAGCTTGAGTTAAACCATACAGCGGACAAACCAAATCATCAATTTTATCAATAAGTATTTTTGATTTGTATATTTTGTATTCTTTAAATTCATTTATATTTTGATAGCTAGTGTTATTGTGTTTAACAACATTAAGTTCAATATCTAATAAATATTTTTTATATGCTAAAGAAACTATATTAAGAGTCTTTGTGTTGACTTGTGGTATTGGGAAATTATCAATTTCATAAGATTTCAAATCGAGGCCATTTGAGTAAACCTGTTGATAATAATAAAAAAGATTACTACTCATAATAGCACCTACGAAATCTGAAAATCCTGACTTTAAATATATTGGTTTTTCCTTTGTTGAACCAGTAGTGTAATTTGTAACTACATTAAAATACCTTCCACCAGAGGTGCGATAATAAATAGGTTTGCCAATTGCGGAATATAACAAAGATAATATTTATTTGGGTTGAACATTTTTTTTAATATATTTAATTCTATCGTTGTACTAATTTTAGGATACCTCCCTTTCAATTTGACAGAACTAGAATTAATAAACTGTAAGTTTGAAATAAGATTAGACAATTCATCATTATATTTTCTCCGAATCATTCGGGTTGTATAAATATTTTTATTTTTTGTCAAAGTTTTAATGAAAAACCAAATTGAAGTCCTAATGCAGGCGTTGTCAAATATTTGTTTTGGCCTATTGGAGTATGAAGAAACACGAATTAAATTACAACTATTCTCTAAAATATTATGCAAACCAGTCATTGCATCACTAGAGGTTATAGCCATAGGAACGATGTAGTTTAAATTCCCATTTTTTCTAAGAACATTAAAACCCTGTTCAATAAAAAAGTTTCTACTTGCAGTGTCCTTTTCAAATATTACTGTTCCTTTAGAATATTTAATTATTTCAATATTATCCGCAACAACCTCTAATCCTTTATTATCCAACTTGGAGAATATTTCAATTTCTCTTAATAGTTCTAGTTTTTTCTTCATAATCTAAGAATAATTATAGTATATTATTTAAGAAATTGCATTTACTACTTCATGCTTCTTTTTATCTACTTGTTCAAAACAGTTAAAGCACCTATTATGAGCACTAGATTTTTGATCCTTAATAATGGGTTGTAGTAAAAGTTTTGTCTCGTTAATATTCTTGGGGATTCCCAATGATAGTTAAACTTATAATTTCGTTTAAGGGATTTTTAAAAAATTGTGCAAGCATTAGCAAACTGAAAATCAACATACCACCAGCAAAGCTGGTGGTATGTGAGGCAGCACCTGACCAATCAATGTGATTGAGTGCTCGACGCAGGATTGAAAATGGAAACAGGCTGCGTGATAGTATAGGTATGAAGTTATATAGATGAGAATAATTTATTTTAGGATAAAAGTTACATCGAATACATAGGGAGGCATTTATGAATAAATTTCAGGCTTTTATTATCAGTTTAATCTGCATTTTACTAATTATTTCCTGTGTTACTACAGGGAAAAATGCATCAGAATCTGCATTTACCGGTTTTTTCATTGTTGATGACGCACCGGAAGATTTCGGCTGGCGTGATGGTTCAACCTATTTTATGATTATCACTAGAGGATTCAATGATTACTTGCTACTCCTTGGCAGGTATGATCTTCAAACAAAGGAATATGAAATTGAAAATGACACATTCGTGCTTGTAGAAAAAGAAGGTAACCTTATCGGTTCGGATGAAGAAACAATATTAGAATTAATTCCCGATGCAACAGGCTTCATAATCTTTGTAACCAGTTTTGGAGAGAAACAAACACTTCATATTAAACGAGTTGAGCAATAATAAATAACGTTAAGAGCTGGTTAGTTAATAATGGAAATGATAGCTACACTTATAATTTCGTTCAAGGAATTTTTTGGAAAAAAGTGGGAAAATTGAAAAAATGGTGCAAGCATTAAAAGCATTATGTTTATTCCCAAATCATCCATTACAGTAAGGGCTATTTGTGCAGCTTTTTGATAATTACTGGTTCCTTCATTGTTTCTACTTGAGCCTAACCATCCTGATAAATATTATAGTATTAATTTGAAAAATCAGATCCTTTATAGTATAATAATTCTTAAATAACCAACTAGGAGTAAACATGAAAAGACTAATGCCATTTGTTTTAATAGCTATCTTGTTAACAGGCTGTGGCACTTTTTATGCTGCTGTTGACAGCGGAGGAGATAATATATTTGAAGATAATATTATTATGGTGGAAAAGCAGTTAGATCCCTTGCAGGTCGATCTAAAGATAACCAACAAAACAAATAAAGACATTGAAATCCTCTGGGATAAATGTCTCTATGTGGATTTAACCGGGGCTTCATACAATATAATACATTCAGGAGTTAACTTTGCAGAAGATGGAACTATTATAAATCCTCAGACTATAATAAAATCAAAGGAAACACATGTTGATTTTATCACACCAATTGAGGCAATTAAAAATAGAGCACAACGTCATGAGCGGAAAACTGAATTCTATGCAACACATCATGTAACAACTGAACAAATATATATTATTGGTGAAGATATTGATTATAGAAACCAGAATGAACTAGTGGATTTAGTGGGCAAGGAATATAAAATACATCTTGTTGTACTTGTTGGTTCAGAGGAATTAACATACGATCTAACCGGGAAAATAATTGAGATAATCGATCTTTTAAAAGATTGATGCTTAAGGGCCTTTTCGTGATAATTCCTGAATGATAGTTGAACTTATAATTTCGTTCAAGGAATTTTTAAAAATTATGCATCAAGCGAAGTTATCTGCTGTATGATAGGACAGGATCAAACCGGTTTTAATATTAAAAAAAGCCAGCTGTTCATTTCGATGGTTAAAACATTTCGGATGAAAAAAACAAAAAAACTATTGATTTTTTTATAAATTTGACTATAATATCTATAGAATATGACTAAAGCTTGTTTCGAGCAAGTGAATGAGTCCGATTACGGTCGGACTTTTTTTTATTAATTTTCATTCTTTAAAAAAATATGCAATTTGATTTTTAATATCATTTAAAAATATACATTTATTAGCAGTTTTTTTTAAATTTTCATTTAAACGATCACTACTTGAAACAATAATTGTTTTTTTATATTGTCCTTTCATGTATTTTAATAACTTAACAAAATCTCCATCTCCACTACATAATATAAAAATATCAAAATTATCTTTTTCTTGAATTGCATTTATAGTAAGCTCTACATCAAAATTACATTTATTAACCATTCTACCTGTATATTGATCATAAACAGAACTTATAGGCTTCTCAATTACTTTATAGCCAAAAGATCTTATATGTTTAAAATATTCCCTTTTTGTGTTTTTTTGTATATTCATTTTTTTTCTATCTATTTCAGGATTACGTTGTACTAATATATTATCAGTAATCATCCCTTCATAGTAATAAGCACAGACTATATTATATAAACTACTAAAATAATTAATAGATTTTTTATAATCAACTTTCCAATCTTTACCTTTAAAAACATAAAAAAAATTAGAAGCATCAATAAATAAACCTGCTTTTTCTTTCATTTACGACTCCAAAAATTATTATATCATATAATAATATGAAGATAAAGATTTTAATATTTGTTTAACTCTTTTGCTTTTTTAAAGCAGCAAGTCATTTTCCAGAGTTACTCTTATGTATCGACAATTATTATACAACCGTGGAAAGCATCTAAACAGCATTGGTACCTGCACAGGGAGCCTTTGTTATGTTGTATGACAGAAAGGGATCTATACAGATGGGTGGCGGTGTATCCAACGTGGTATATACACCAGGACGGATTAGCTTTGACTATAACGACGGATATTTCAGTATAACGGTCACCCTATGTGTCAGGACAGTTGTGATAATCCGCACATCTGCAGTTTAATACCTATGGTAATCTGCCATGAAATGTCAGTGCATTACAAGCCGGTGTCGCTTATGAAATATTCTACCGGACAACTACAAGTAGCTGATTGACAACATACAGTACATGGCTTACTTTTTAATGATAGCTAAACTTATAATTTCGTCCAAGGGATTTTTTGGAAAAAAATGGGAATACCTATAGTGCTTTCTTCTTCTATAGATACTTCTATTTTTTCTTGTTTTCTCACGCTTTTTTATATATACTTAAAAGAAAAACTAAGTTCTGCCCAAAGGGAGTGTGTAACCATGTATATGAAAAAGGCTAAGCTGCTCTGTCCAAAATGCAGTTCACATATGGAAAAAGTAGAATATGAAGGCGTTAAAATCGAAAGATGTAAAAAATGCAAAGGTATCTGGTTTGATATGATGGAAAAAGATGAATTAAAAGCAAAGCATGGTTCTGAATCGGTTGATAGCGGTGATAAGGATGTGGGAAAAGAATCTGATAAAAAAAAGAATGTCAATTGCCCCAAATGTTTAACACCGATGATCAGAAAAGCAGATATCGAGCAGAAACATATTGTTTATGAATATTGTAATTCATGTCATGGAGCTTTTTTTGATGCAGGTGAGTTTAAAGACTTTAAAGAAGAGACTATCTTAGATTATATTAAAAAAATATTTATAAAAAAATAATCATTATTTAGTGCCACTAAGCTTAATTATTCCAATCCTGAGCTTTGAGAAAAGCTGACTTCTACGGATCTGTCACTCTTATTCTTTTTCTTAAATGCATATTTGATATATTTTTTTGCAAAGGCAACTACGAGTTTATTAACAGGAAATGGTTCAGTACTGTTTTTTCTGCCATATTTAAAATAGCATAATAATACTCTAATGCCTGCTCGCTCTCGCCTAATACATCATGACAAATTCCCAGTAGTAATAAACTATGTGTGCTTTCATTGAGCGACTGCTTGTGCTCTTGTGTGTTTTTAATAATAGAAAGGGCTTTTGCATAGCTGCCTTCATGAATGAGCAGCTTGCAGAGGATGTGATAAAATAGAACTTCTGTATTATCTGTTTTTAAAGCTTTGTATAATAATGCTTTTATTTTATCTTTTCTGTATGGTTCTTCTTCATACAAAATATGTGCTTTACGGTATATATTCATAGCTTGGAGTTTATGAACGTGTTGAAAGCGGTGGCCTTTCAGCCTGGCAGTATGCTGAGAGTCTATCTTTTTTTCATAGATTGACCAGAAATCAAATCCGATGTAATGGTTATTGCTTGTGGGCACGGGTCCTGACGCAATCCAGAATTTAAACTTTTCCGGTAAAAAGATTACGCTGTTTGTATTATTTGGTGCGGCAATAATACCGGACACACTTCGTTCGCTTTTAGTTGTATGGTGTATATGATCACCCAAAAAACATGCGGCCAGTTCGGGATTAATTTTACCTCTATGCTTTTCAATCAGGTGTTGCAAGCGTAGGTAACGGAGTTTTGCCGATTCATTTATACCTGTGGGTGAGCACATACCTGCTTTACTTATTTCAACTTATTTATATCCATGATCAGGATTATAAAAACATACTGTCCGATTACCAGGAAATGCTTTGATACCTGACTAGTCGAGGTTTCTTCCGATTATAAGCTCTCTATTTTTTGTAAACTCATTTTTTGCTGCAAAGGAACTGCAGGCATTCAATGAAATACTTAATTTCTGGAATGCCTTGTCTAATTTTTTAATAATTCTGGGGATTAGATTCAGAACAAGACTGGGATGGTGATAAGCTTTGAACACAGTGTTGAATGACAGCCCACTTCCGGCTGCAATTCCTTTAATATGATCGAGCATTTCCTACGGTTGATATTTTTTTGTGGGGCCATAGATCGAATGATTTAAATAAGACATTAGTAATTTTTCTTTAAGTAATTTGTTTTTCCTTCTGCCATTAATGGGATTGGCATAAAAGGGTAGGGCGCCTTTACGAATCTCCTTTTAAAAGAGTGCTCCATGTTGATAGCCCATTTCATAGGATGAGCCTTGAAAATAACAGATATTAATATTTTCAATTCGTTGTTTCCAGGCTTTTCCTAAGGATAAAGGATTTTGCTTTTTCATATTTCCCGGTCGTTTTCTTTTTCTATTATAAAACGAATTGATTGTAAAAACTATTAAAAACTTGCAATTAGTAGAATTATGCATTATATTTAGGTTGGCTGTCCAACAAAAACAACTATTGGGTTTATATTTTAAGGCTGCTTATATGGCGAAGGATAAAAAACAAAGAATAATCTCAGCAGTTCAAGAGCTTTTAGTAGAAAACGGCTATACGGCGACGACTATAAATCAGATAGCCCGTAAAGCGGGAATAAGCCGCGGACTCATGCATTACTACTTTAAAAATAAAGAAGATATGGTCATTGAAGCTTTACGCTCTGCTATCCAGACCAGTATTTCACAAGGTAAGGAGTTGTTCGTAACCGCACAGGATTTGGCTTCACTCTCAGCTGGCATCACTGAACTTATAAAACAGCTTGTTTTGGAGAATCCCGGCTTCTTCCGCTTGCTTTTTGAGGGATGGAGTGCTTCTTTGCAGAGCAGTCTAATTAAAAAGGAAATAGCATTTCTTTATCAACAGTTTATTGACATTTTTAAAGAGGGACTTGATTTTTTAATAAATCGTCAAATAATCTCGGTAGAGATTGATCCGGAACAAACAGCGCTGTTATTAACCAGCCTGTTTGACGGATTGGGTATGCTGGTTTTTAACAGGTCTGAGCAGGTTAAGGAGCAGTTATTTTGGGATAAGGTTGAAAAGACTATTTTCGCAATATTAAACTTATAATTTTTTTAATAAAAACAGGTTGGATGACCAGCCAAATTAATTGAGGAGGTGTTTATGTTTTTATTGGAAAATCCTTTGTTCTGGGCTTTGTTAAGTATGTTCGGATTAACAGGTGCCTGCCTGGTAGTGGGGACCAAGCGAGTAGGATCAAGCTTTTTTCTTGGCGGCATTATCGTTACTATTTTTTTCAGCGGCCGCTTTATTATGGTTTTGCCGTATATATCTCAACCCCGCTTCTATTTTGGTGTGTGGCAAACTATCATAGGTGTGGTCCTTTTTATAACAGGGCTCTTTTTCGCTCTGGCTCCCTGTTTTTCGATTAGACCTTTAAATATTGCACATAAAAACACTGTACTTGCTACAAGTGGTTTTTATAGGATTGTGCGCAACCCTATTTACTTGGGAGAACTTTTATGGTGTTTGGGATGGTCACTGCTTCACGGTTCAGTTATGGGAATTATACTCATTCCTTTCTGGTGGGCCGGACTATTAATTATTATTTTAATCGAAGAAGAAAGTCTGAAAAGAGCCTTGGGTCCCGGGTATCTGGAGTACAAGGCTCAAGTAAAGGGCCGAATTATTCCCGGGCTTCCTCTTTAATTAAGTGAGGTGATAGATGGATACACTATATTTTGTGAATGGGGCAACAGGCCATATAGGCAATAATCTGGTAAGAGCATTAGTATCTCAAGGTAAAAAAGTGAGGGCGAGTGTAAGGAACAGGGATTGTATTGGTTCTCTAAGGGAAATAGGCTGCGAGATTGTATGTTCTGATTTTTCAGATCTGCAGTCGCTTAGAAAAGCCTTGCAGGGTGTGGATATTCTCTTCTGTGTGGCGGCAGCGCGTGAGCACTGGGCTTTAAATCCGGAAAAGGATATTGTCCGACCAAATATTATTGGTACTGAAAATATGCTCAAAATCGCCAAGGAAAAAAATGTCAAACGGATTATATATGTGAGTTCTATAGTGGCACTTGATAGAAGACAAGCCATTATTAAGGATACAAGCTGGAATACAGCTTTCTCAAACGCATATTTCAAATCCAAGACATTGGCTGAAAAACGTGCGTGGGAGATGACACGAGAATTTAATCTACCGCTGATAACCGTACTGCCATCGTCTGTTTTAGGCGCTCACATTTCTAAGAATCTGACGCCAGCCATGGAATTTCTTTATAAAATATTATCCGCTCGTGTTCCGTTTGATCCTGATTTCGGTTTTTGTTATGTTGATGTACAGGATGTAGTAAAAGCGCTCATAGCCGCAGCTCATTATGGTAAGATAGGTTCGCGTTACATTATCGCCAACTCTTGTTCAACAAACTCGAACGAGCTGTTTAAGCTATCACGCGAAGTAGATCCGACACTTCAAATTCCAAAAAAAATATCTAAATTCTCATTCTGGATTCTGGCGGCCTTAACGGAAGTGGTAAGTTTTTTTACCCATAAGCGACCCGAGCTAATGCGGAACATGTTGAAAGTATATTGGCGTAAAAAATTATCTTTTGATATATCCCGGGCCCAAAAAGATTTGGATTTTTCTCCTAAGCCGCCTAGACAGGTTATCAAAGCTGCCATGTACTATTTAAAGCAAGACTGGCTATAGCCATATAAAACTTAAACAGAGCTATGAAGTTTGTTTAATTAAAAAAAGGCTGCCGGTTTTCGACAGCCTCATAAATATTTTATTCTAATACGTAGCCTTTATTGTGATTTCCTTTTCTTGTTGAGACATATTAAATGAGGAATCTTCAAAGCTAGCCGGTCCCATGATTCCAGTCGCATCATTTGAAAAGCCATACCCTTCGACCGGAATACCAAACAATCCTTCATCCATTTTACCATTATTATTTTCATCATGAATAACAGCTACTGCATACGTTCGGTAAGCACAGTCCGTAAAAACTGCACGAGCAACACCATTTTTTATGGTAACTGATTGGCGTTGCACTGCATTCTCACTTTGGCCGGGGAAGCCCTCTTCCGAACTATAGATGGCCAAAAGCACGACACCGTCGTTGTTACGCAGATCTTTTACTATCACAATGAGATTTCCTTTGCTTTCTAAAGAATACAAGTTGATAATCGTTATTAACAATAATAAAAATACAATAATTTTTTTCATATGCTTCTCCTAATAAATTTTTGTTACGATGACACATTTTGTGTCATAAGCTTCTTTGGATACCAATTTTGAAATACACCAGTAAAGATAAACATGGGTGCCATGAGGATATAACCTATAACTCGCCAATGCAATTGCGTTCCTATGCCGTTGGACAGTAAGAAACTAAAAACAACCAGGAGCATAAAGTAAAGGCCCCATACGCCTGAAATAATGCTGTTAGTCTCTAAAAAAACCCGGTTGTTCCAGATAAGTTTAGGAAGCCCGTGGCAGGAATACTCGGCTGTAAGAGAACAGGGGCTTATCAGTGAGCCCAGCCAGAGAGCGCTTAAAAATAAGTGATCAAAAAAATATGTGTGGGCCGCAAAAATTTGAATGCCAGCAACAGTTAAAGCCGCCGATAGTGCTAAATAAATCATAGATCCTATTTCAAATAGTGTGGGGCGGTTGGTAAAGAGATGGTAGAGAAAAATAAACAGAGAGAGACCGGCAGCAGCCAGAAAAGGAGCACTGCTGGTCGTAAAGCCGGACCAGATCCATTTTGTTATCCAGGGTATAAACATTACAGTAAGCCAGTGTGTGCCTTTTAATTTTAAAGGTCCCCTGTGGTCCGGAATATGGTCTGTGGGATTTTTCTCGGTAGTGTCGGCAGCAGCAGGATTTTCGCCTTGGTTTTGACGCGAATCATCGCTGCCGAACATTTCACCCATTTTCATAAGCAGTCCCAGTTCTCCGTCGACTTTCATATTTCCTTCTAAAACTGCCTGTTGGCCGTTTATTTTTCCGGCTCCAATGTCCATCCAAATCTGTTCTGTAGTGGTTAAGGTGGTGGTAGGTTTGCTAATCCGGCCTTTAAAGGCTCTGCATTTGTTGTCGTTTATAGTTAAGAAATAGGGAGTATTGTCAAAGTTAAACTGCAGACTGCCTTCAAAATTTGGCAGGGCAGCAGGCCTGTACTGAAGAGCCATACCGGCCAGAAACGATTTTATACCTCCGTCATTAAGCTTAAGCTCTTTGGCTGATTTATCTACGATTACCTCTTTATTTGCTAGCGGTTTAAAAGATTTCCAATAACTGTTAGCCGTTTTACGGAATTCTGTTAGATATTCTTTGGAATATGTGGTGTAGTCGATGAGAGCTTGCTCTGTTTTTTCATTCATTTTACCCTTTTTAGCTACTTCGTAACCGGCAGTTTCAACGAGCTGGTATAGATCGGTAAAAGCTCCCTGCATATCCTCTCTATGCATGGCTTCGGCACCACCGATAACAATACTGCCAATAAATTTATTATCTTCACTTCTGAAAGTTTTTTTAAAGGTGGTAATAAGCCCATCAAAATGAGAGCGCTCAGGAAACCCGGCCACAGAAATAAGGAATACCCTATTTTTTGCCTTTGGATTTCTTCGAGGATGCATTGTGATGCCATTTTTTTCGACAAGATCCGGTTTAATAAGAGGAATCTGCCTGTCCAGCAAATTCTTTACAATACCGGGCGTACTATAAATATAAAGCGGAAAAGCATAGACAACAAGATCCACCTCATCTATTTTAGCTAAAATGCTATCCATATCATCTCTATGAATACAGCGGCCGGGTGTTTTGAGCCAGCAAGTATAACAACCACGGCAGGGATTAATGGTAAGATCCCGGACCAGAATTTCATCAGTTTGGCAACCGGCATTTTTTAACCCAGTTATAAAATGTTGCGCCACATTATAGGATGATGATTTTTTTCCTCTGGGGCTACCCAGAATTACTAGTGTTTTCATTTTTCTTATAACCTCCAATTCCATTAATTGTTCCGATGACAAGCCGGCTAAAGATGGTAACATTAACAGACCCTAAGTTTTTACCCATTACTTTGCCTGCTTCCTTAAACTGAGCCACAGCTTGTGTATAAAGTTCTTCTCCCTTTTGTGTGAGAACAAGACTATAGGAACGCCTGTCACCCTTAAGCGGATGGCGGGCAATAGCTTTCATGTGTTCTAGTTTGTCCAATACTCTGGTTATCTTGGCCGGCTGCATGAGTGAGTGTTGAGCTAATATGGTCGGAGTAGGCGTTTCGATATGTTTAATACTAAAAAGTGCTTCAAACTCATTTACGCCAATACCAATAGGGCCGAACACATCTTTCTCACCCAAATTAAATAAAAGCTTTCCCAGATGAATAAGGGCCACTATTAACATGGCTGGCTGGCTGATTTCTTTTAACTCTTTCCAAGCATTTTCATATGAAATATTATTATTTGAAACTATCATAATTGATAATATATCGAATGAAAATAAAAATGTCAAGGAATTTTTTTAAATTTAAAAATATTATATCTTTTACAATCATGCATTTTAAGGTAATATTATCTATTGCGGCAAATCGCGATACCGGCAGCTTAATTCTTCAAAGTGCATTTCATAAAAGTAGCTAAAAAAAAGGTAAAAATTGAAACTGAATTGATTATATTTTATATATAACACTTCTCTGCAAGAGTAGAATGGCAATGAGTAAAAAGATAAAAAGATATACGGTCGGCTTCTTATTTGATTACTTATACGAAGATTATACAAATCAAATTTTCAATAATATCTTAAACACATGTAGAGAGTATGATCTCAATTTCATCGGATTTGGAGGCGGTACTTTAAAAGCCACGGCTTACAAGTACAGGGATCAGAAAAATGTGATCTTTGATCTTGTCAGCGGGCATACTGTGGACGCAATTATTGCTCTTACGGGTGTATTTGGAAATTTTGTATCAATTAAACAGGTAAAGCAGCTGCTTGCGAAATATACAGGTATTCCCTTAGTAAGTATCGGTCTTGATATGGGAGAAATTAAAAACGTTACAAATGTAGTGGTTGATAATAATGTTGGTATGGAAGCATTACTCACTCATTTAATAGAAACCCATAACTGCAGGCAGATTGCTTTTATAAAGGGTGCTTTTAACAACTATGATGCCATACAGAGATTTGAAGCTTATAAAAGAGTGCTTAAGCGTTATAATATTCCGATACGCGATGATCTCATAGTAAATGGAAATTTTGATTATTTTTACGGCATAGAAGCGGTAAGAATTTTATTGGATGAACGAAAGCTGAATTTCGAAGCACTTGTTAGTGCCAATGATGCCATGGCCATTTATGCGATGCATGAATTACAAAAACGCGGTTTTCGTATTCCGGATGATATTATTGTAACCGGTTTTGATGATATCGGTTTGTGTCTGGCCGTTAAACCCAGACTTACTACGGTAAAGCAATCATTTTTCGATATAGGCAAGGTGAGTGTTGAAACAGCACTTGCGATGTTACAGGGTAAGCCTATAAAACAAAAAATTGTGCTTCCGAGCAAATTGATAATCAGGGAATCGTGCGGTTGTTCAGAATTGGAGAACCTGGATGATATAATGAGTTCTCATTTAGTTGATAAGACGCAGAGGAATATATATTCTCTTTCTAAAACCGATACCCACAGTAAGAACCGTTTATTGGATATTATAAAAAAGAGATTACCCGACTTGGTAAATAAAATAGATATTGCTCCGTACCTGGAACAATTGTTGAGCATGAGCTTTACTGTCAAAACAATAAATAAAAATAAGCTGCTTTTATCCTTTAAGCGGTTGTTCATACAGCTCTTTGAACTTGGAGTTGAGATTGATGAAATTTATAAATTGGTGCTGCTTTTTCTTAATGTTTTACAAGAAGAGCTGACAAATAGAGAACAGGCGGAGAGGATATCTTCATTATGGCCGGATATTCTTATGCTTATCGGTTTAATCAATCATAATTTTCATTCCGGGCAGAGGGTTCAGTTTAGGAAAGAGGAAGAGGTCGTATTCAGAATAAACGAAGAGTTTATAAATACCTTCAATCTTCCTCAATTTAAAAAAACCGTTTTATCTCAGCTGCCCAAGCTGCCAATAAGAAGTTTATATTTGTGTTTATACAAAGACCAAACCAGAACCAGTTCTAAACTGCTTCTCCATTATTGTCTGGAAAAACAGGATACTCGTTTCAATAGTAGTACATATCCTTCACATTACTTAATTCCTCAAGCCTTGAAGCGGGAAACCAGAGCAGAATATGTGGTGATGGCTTTATACTTTAAGAGAGAGCATCTGGGTTATATATTATTTGAAGTAACTACCTTAAACGGTTCAATATATGAAACGTTGGCCACTCAAATGAGCAGCGCCATAAAGGGCGCGAAGCTCACAGATGAGATTAAAAAATATACTAATCAATTGGAGCATAAAGTCAAAGCCAGAACAAAAGAGCTGGAAGATGTCAATGCAAAACTGAAGCAGCTTGATTCTTTGAAAAACGATTTTATTGCCAACATTACTCATGATTTTAGATCACCGTTGACGGCTATTCTCAATATCTCCGATTTGGCTTTGAAATATAATAGTGAAACTACGGAAAGAAGTAGAGAAGATTTTAAAATTATCTATGAAGCTTCCATAAAGTTAAAGAAAACAATAGACAGGCTGTTGGATCTGGCCAGAATGGATGCCCAGGGAATAACTTTGAGGGTTGCCCAAGTGCAGGTGGTAAGCTTGCTCAATAGTATTATCGATTTTTATTCGTCTTCTGTTACCGGCAGCGGTATAAAGCTAGTCAGAAAATTACCTGTGCATGAAATTGAAGATTTTTATACGGATACGGAAAAATTCGAAGAGGTGATAAATAATCTCATGTCAAATGCTGTGAAATTTGTGGATCCCGATAATGGACTTATTATTGTTGAGCTGGAAGAGTTTGAGGATAGAATTAGAATAAATATCTCGGATAATGGAATAGGCATAGCTCAAGAAAAGTTACAGGTTATCTTTAATAGATTCGAACAGGTGCACAGAGGTAAAAGTGGTTTTTATAGCGGAACAGGAATCGGTTTGTCTTTCGCAAAACAGCTGGTAAGTTATATGAAGGGTGAGATCTGGGCTGAGTCGGAAGGCGAAGCTAAAGGTGCGCGGTTCATTGTTGAATTTAAAAAGGGCAAAGATATTTTCAGCGAAAGTGATCTCTATAATGGAAAAAGATCTTACAGAAAATACGCGGACGATAAAATACTTATTCAAGCAGAGTTAAAAAATAAATTGGCCAAGCAGGAAATATTCGCTTATTTAAACGATGTAAACAAAGAAAATGAATTTGATTATAAGAAGGGCAAAATACTTATAATTGAAGATGATAAATATATTCGAAAAGTAATAATCAGATATCTGCTCCATGATTCCTATAAAAATTTCATACAGGCGGCAGACGGAAAACAGGGATTGGAAGCGCTGTATGAATATACACCCGATCTCATTATCTGTGATTATAATATGCCGCAGATGAAAGGCGATGTATTTCATGATAAGATGCTTACCAATCCTCATTTTAAGCATATTCCCTGTATTTTCTTATCCGCGATCGCGGATGATAATATTATTCTGGAAAGAAGACAAAAAGGTGCAGGTGCGTATTTAAAAAAACCCATAGATGGAAATGATTTTTTATTAACCGTCGAGCAGCAGTTAAAAAAATATTTTGAATATTTAAAAACAGTTTGCCTTGCTATGACAGATGAGCTTACCGGCCTTAACAACAAGCGGGCTCTTTATAAAAATTTAACTCATGAACTGTTTATTCGCAGATATAGAGATATATCCATGATATTTATGGATATCGATCATTTTAAAAAGATAAATGACAGTTGCGGACATCTTGCTGGTGACAAGCTGTTATCAGCCATAGGAAGGTTATTAAAATCTAACCTGCGTAATTACGATATTCCGGCGCGCTACGGAGGGGAGGAGTTTGTTATAATCCTTCCGGAAACTAATCTGAAAAATGCGCTTATTGTCGCGGAAGGATTGCGGGACAAAATTGAAAATAGCCGGGTTAAATATGAAGGCAATACATTAATGGTTACTGCCAGCTTCGGTGTAGTGTCATTACGCGATCATGCGGACTTTATAAGCAAAGCATTAAAAATCGCTGATATAAAAGATATTTTTGAGGTCAAGAATCTTAAAACCGCTGATTGGAAAAAAATTGAGGAATTTAAATTGAAGATTGCCGATATGCTGATTAAATGGGCCGACAAATCCATGTATAGAGCCAAACTGTCCGTCTGCAATAAATGCGGATTTGTTACGGAAAAGCATGAGTTGTTTAAAAACCGGAAATGTCCCAAGTGCACTGGTGATGATCTGATAATTGGTCGAAATAGAGTTATGATCTTTGAATAGACTTTTCAAGTATTGGCTGGTATACACGGTAGCGGCTACTTGTTTTATACAAGCGAAGAAAAGGGGTTCGGGCATATACGTATGATATCACTGCCATGACAAATTGAAAGAATATTATAGATATGTTATTATAAAAAAATGAAGCTGATTATCCGGTTTGCATTTTTTCTGTTATTTATTGTTATAAGCTTGCAGCCGCTTTTCTCCGATGGCGCTCCATTGGGGCCACCTCCTGAAAAAGGCGGCGGAGTTATGCCGTTTGAAAGCACGGATATACGATTGGTAGGTGAGAAGATTGATATTTACCTTTACAGAGAATACTATGAGGTTAAGGTACATTATGAATTTTTTAATGATGGAGATGACCAGTCGCTCACTATCGGATTTCCTGTTGTAGATTCGTATAATCCGTTTGATTGGATTGATAATTTTACCGCTTTTGAAAATCAAAACATCCCACTGAATATTGAAACGATCGAAAGTGAAGTAAAAGATTATTCACGTTTTTTTTGTTTTACTGTTACTTTTAACAAATTGCAAAAGAAAGTAATTAAGAATCAATATAAAGCACATTATGATTATGATACTTATGCTTTCGATATCGAAAATTCCTATTTGCTGCCGGCCGGTTACAGGGGAGTATCATATATTCTAAAAACAGGCGCTTATTGGAAAGATAAAATCAGTTCCGTTGAGGTCTATTTCCATTTTATGTATTTAACTAGCGATGACTTGCAGGATAAATATGATGATCGAGTATATAAAGCATTATACATCCATCCCAATGTATATGAATTTATCGATAAGCGTACTATCCGTATGAGTTTTACGGATATTGAGCCGGACTTTAATATTAAATTATTTTTTAATACTTTACGAGCAAGTGTAGGCGCCACATCGGAATTAAAGGAAGGCGATTATATCTATAGGGCAATCAATACAATAGACGGTGATCCGGCGACTGCCTGGGTAGAAGGAGTTGGCGGCAGCGGTATTAATGAAAGAATAATCTTTGCTATAGGTCCAATATATAGCAAAGAACCTGGATCTTATCTTGTTGAAAAAATCGGTATTATGAATGGTTTATGCAAAAATAGTTTACTTTTTTATAAAAACAACCGCGTAAAGAAAGCGAGACTGGTATGGTACTCACATTATGAAGAAAGGCCGGAGCGTGCGGGTGATAAGGCGAATTCTCATGAAAGAATAATTGAATTAAGCGATACCATGCAGATGCAGTTTATACAATTTGATGAACCGGTACGGATTTATGAATTCTCCCTTGAAATACTGGATGTATATAGGGGCAGCGCATATGATGATACCTGTTTGTCCGAACTAAAAGTATTCTATTATATACCGGCCGAATAGACTTATTCTCGTGAATCCCTATTAAAATGATACAAACTGTTACAAACTGTTACACACGCCTGCTTATTATCTTGGTATATTATAGCTCATATTATATCTGGGGAGGATTTACATGGTTACAAAAAGAAGAATAGTGTTAGGAATTATCCTGTTGATATTTTTTATAAATATCTCGACTGTTACGGCAAATACGCAATACGGAGCACAGGGAGCGTTAAATGATGACGATCTTACACTGGAAGAGATGCTTACTTATGCGATTCAGGATGAGTATTTGGCTCGGGCGGAATATAAGTTTATAATCAAAGAATTCGGGGAAATGCGCCCTTTCTCCAATATAATACAGGCGGAACAAACACATATAGAATATCTGCTGCCGCTTTTTGCGAAATATGGTTTTATTGTACCGGAGGATACATCAGAAGGTGATATTACTGTACCCCAAGATATTAAAACCGCTTTAGAACTCGGTGTTCAAGCTGAAATAGATAATATAGCAATGTATGAGCGATTTCTCACTCATGCTATACCTGATGATGTAAAGACTGTTTTTGAGCGTCTAAAAAAAGCAAGTCAGAATCATCTGGCCGCATTCAAAAACAAATTGTCACGGTATTAAGACGTAAGTAATATAACGGTTTAGGCTGAAGCAGGCACTGATTTTAGTGTCTGCTTTTTAAGCCTTTTTAATAATAATTTTTGGCTGGGCGCGAATGCGTAACAATATTATCAGATATCATTTGCCGCTTGTTTGTCAAACACTTCGTTTTGGTGATAGAGACCTTTTTAAAGAACATAGATATTTGGATGAAGCACGGATTATTGTACACTTTCATTCAAAAAAGAAAAAATATAATAAAATAGAAAATTTTGGTACAATGAAACAATATAAGATTGATTTTAATATTGAAAAGTAGTTCAATGAGCTATCTTCACTAGAAAATCTCATATGCGTGGAATATACTGCTTAATTATTGACCTGAAAAGGGATATAAACATTACAATCGGGGCGCTGGGTAAGATAAAATTTAAAAAAGCCAAATATGCATACATAGGTTCTGCACAGAATAATCTTGAAAAAAGAATAAACAGACACCTGTCTTCTCATAAGAAAATAAGATGGCATATTGATTATGTACTCGCTGATGCTCACGCGCGCATAGTACAAGTTTTTTATAAGAAAGCGGATAAATCGGCTGAATGCAAAACAGCGGCATTACTGGCAAAGTCCGAAGGGATTATAAAGGGTTTCGGCTGTTCCGATTGTCATTGTGTTTCGCATTTATTAAAATTAGAATCGTTAGAAAGTATTAAAAGATTGAAATGGAAGATTTTTGATGGCGTGTAAGTGGATGAACATCTGCCCCTTAAGAGAATTTGAAAAACGAGGAAGTCTTGTTTCAGAATGGAAGTTCCGTTATTGTGAAAACAATTTTAAAGATTGCAGACGTTTTCAATTGGAAGAAAAGGGTATTCCCCATCCTGATAATATGCTTCCGGACGGCACAATTGATGACACGCTCACATGATAATGAAAAACGAACGTGATTTTTTTATATATGATTGTTATAAAAAAGAGATTTTCTTATCTTTCAAAAAATCTTTGCCTTTTTTACCTGATGTGCGAATAAAAAAAGCCATAGGCTTACAAAGCAGGTATACCAGGAAAAAACCAAGGTTATTCCTTTTAGGTCTTATCCTGTTTTCATATGCCTCCACCGTGTTGCTGATCAAATTTCCCATATACAGAGCGCGAATGATGGTTTCCAAATGATTCAATTTTTTTTTCCCGTAATATTCCATTACACGCGATCTGACATTCGCCTCAGGGCTGCCCCCTGTTTCCGCCCAATGCTGGCCATACAAAAGGGCGGTTGCCTCGTTTTCCGGGAAATCTCCAAATTCACAATTCAATAGCTTAATTACCTCGCTGTCGCGAACTCCTTTTTCTAAAGCGTTCTTTGCATGCAGATAGGAACAGTATAAGCAGCTTGTTACACCCGAAACCGTGAGCATTACCTTTTCGCATAAAGCGGGATTTATTTTTTGATTTTCATTTAACTTCTTTATTTTTTTTGCCTGTATACGCATCGATTTAATCATAGAGAACAATTCTTGAGGTCGTGTTAAATATCGTTTTTTAAATGTTTCCATACATTTGAGTATAGTATATATAGAGGATTAAAGTAAAGGCTCGCATTATTTGCATAATTCACAGCTTGTCTGCTTGCATAAATAGATTCTTTTGATAATAATAATCAACATCTTACAACAGGAGATAGGGACATAGTTATTACCTGTTTGATATATATGAAGAAGGAACTGATATGAAAACAATATTTATTACAGGCGCGTCTTCCGGTATGGGCAAGGCCGTTGCCAAATATATGCAAAAAAAGGGCTGGCAGGTGGCCGCGACCATGCGCTCGCCGCAAAAAGAAACGGAATTAGCAGGTCTGGCCAATGTCAAGTGTTTTGCACTCGATGTTACAAAACCTGAAAGCATAAAAAACGCTGTTGCAGCTGCCGTAAAAGCATTCGGAACAATTGATGTGGTGTTAAACAATGCAGGTTACAGCCTGATCGGACCCTTTGAAACTACGTCGTTGGATGATATTCAGCGTCAGTATAACACCAATGTATTTGGACTCATGAATGTTGTTCGTGAAATCTTACCACATCTGAGAAAAAACAAGGGTGGCACCATAATCAACATGGCTTCCATAGGCGGACGTGTGGGATTTCCGTTGTATTCGTTATATAACAGCTCAAAATTCGCAGTAGAGGGTTTTTCCGAGTCACTGCAGCATGAACTAAGGCCCCTTAACATTCGGGTAAAGATTATTGAGCCGGGAGTTATTAAGACGGATTTTTACGGACGTTCCATGGCTCATACCCATAAGACCGGTATTGCGGATTATGATACATATGTTGAGAGCACACATAAAAAGATGATGGCCATGGGTAAAAACGGGATCACTCCGGATAAAGCCGCCAAAAAGATATACAAGGCGGTCAAGACCAAAAGCTGGCGCATGCGTTACAGCATAGGAGCTGACGCCAAGGCTGTATTCTTTATCCGCAGGATGCTTCCCTTCAGGTTTTTACGGTGGATATTACGGAGAATTACCTAGACAAAGCTGAGATGTTATTTAGTTATGCTTTGGTTTTAATTTTACAGTAAGAAAAAACAAGCCGCCCAGTATCAACGCTACACCCAGCCACTGTAAGGCATGCAGCTGTTCCAAAAAACAGATTACTCCGCCAATTACCGGAATGATAAGACAGTTAGCTGAAAAACTGGGAATAATGCGGATGGCTTTATCACGCTTATAGGAAAACTGCAGTACGGCAACAGATATAAAAGAAATCAAGATCCAGATTATGGCATAGGGATTGGCAAAAATCGACAGCAATCCGCTCCAAACTGTAGCTTCTTGCCCGGAAGCGGTATCTTTAAAAAAAGCACTGGCTTTACCGAAATCCGAAGTGGATATCTTTTGGAACAGTGGTATAAATCCGCCCAGAGCACCGGCGAAACCGCCGATGATAATACCGGCAATACTGGTCTTTTTAATGAAAATAAGCCATAAGATGACATAGGCTGCAATCACGATTCCCAGCATAATAAAAAGTCTCTGAATGAGGAAAGTTGGCTGCGGATTTTCTTTTGCCAAATAACCGATTAATGCCGCACCGCCTATTATAATGCCGATACCTGTTATTTCCTTTTTACCGACCCGCTCTTTCATAACAAAGTGAGCGAATACGGCCAGAGAGGCCAGTCCGGTACCGGCCATAGCACCCACCAGTGCGGCACTGCCCAAAGAAACTGCGTAGAGCACAATAAATATGGATACGGACGTACTGGCTGTAGCTGCCGCCCATAGGGTCCAGCCCTTGAGTTTCTTTTGTTTTGCAAGCTTTAAGCCTATTTTTTGGGTGGCTTGAGCGATATTTAAGATTGAATAACCTAAAAATCCCAATAATATGGAAAGCATTTATCTTTTCCTCCCTGGGTTTGCGTGTTATTATGAACAGGCAATTATATAGTTACTGTTCAAATACAATAAGGCGTCTGCACAGCTCCAGAGACTTGTTTTTTGTTTTTGCCGACCTGTATACACGGATACCCATAAGGATGGGAGTTGGTGTGCTGGTAGAGAACTCGAATACGGCTTTTCCATTAGACATGGTAACCGTAGTATCGGTTGCTTTTGACGATAAATAGCTGTCAGGCGGATTATCAAATATTACCTTCAGGCCCTCAAGCTGAGCCGCATTCGCGTTGGGAACAAGCTCTAAGATTTCAGCAGCCGTAACCTCAATAGTAACTTTCCTACCGGTCTGCGCCTTTACTTCCCGTAAGCAGTTCGCGTAAATGGTGTCCGTACGGTTTTTGGCATCATACCCCCGTTTATACCCCGCCTCAAAACCGGCATTGGTGGCGGATTGCAGAGGTTTCATGAGCGGGTATATCTCTTTAGGGGGGATGTTGGGGCGTAAGATCTCAGGCAGATTCTTGGTTTCGCCGCTCTGCTTCCACTGCTGCACTTCCGAAATTAGTTTGTCGATTTCAGAATTATTGTTAGAAGCAGTGATAAATCCTTTCACTTTGTTTGTCATGGGAAAGTGCTTTAAAAAATTGAGTACCTGTCCGGCCATGTAGGCAAGGTTTAAGTCCACGAAACTGCCGGTTTTATTCGTGCTGAGTGACTGCAGACCGTTCATTATGGCCTTTACAGGATCATCTTCGTTGGTCCAGATATCCCATCCGCTTATGGGATAAAAAGCCGCTTCCACGCTGGATTCGGTTCCCAGTGACACACTGAAGGGAAAGGGAATGCTTACCAGCGCGTAAGCAATGCTGAAGCCTGTGCCATATTGAACCGCGCGCAGGAAGGCATCGGTTTTTGCTTTACGAAAAAAGGTGTTGGACGAAGAGATACCCATGGATAGGTTGGACAGGGGCCCTACACCCGCGGCATTGGTAGAAAAACTACTCACTGAAAAAGTGACACCGCTCATATTATTAAAAAACTCTTTGGTAATACGGTCATTATACGGTGATTGAACCATTCCGTAAAAAAATCCGAATCCCGCGTTCACATCCACACCCGAATACAGTGCTTTTCCTTTTTGCAGAGAAAGGTAGATACCTTCAGGCGCAAAGTGAATAACCCATGCGTAGCTTTCGCTTTCGGGAGTGTAGCTCTCGGAGAAACTGGCATCAAAACCGATCCAGAACGACCAGCCGTCGAAAGTACCGATATCATTATAAGCCTTTCCCCAGATCAGTTCCCTTGAAAGCGGAGAATCATTGCTCTGTCCGGAAATCGTAAAAGGCTGGAGCCACAGAAGCAGCAGGAGAATGCTAAGGATTTTTCCAAAAAAATAAATTTTCTTTTTCATTTTTACTCCGTAAAATTGTTATAATTTATGAAACTATCTGTAAATGATAATTGGAATTAAGTGGTCCGTCAAGGTAATTGCCCATAAACGATTAAAAACCATCACACAATCTTTACCCTGTTACGGACCCTGGTTTTGAATTGACAAGATTTGAAAATACAATTTTTACATCCTGCCGTCATAATAATTTTTATATTTTTGTTTACTATGTTGGGTGGTTACATTCTTAAAGGGATTTTTAAGTTAAAACCGATAAAACAGCAAGGCTCTTGGCAAAAACCAAGATTAAAGGTAATTATAATTTTCATCTCTGCCGGCCTGGTTTTTGCTGTTATAGACATACTGGCAAAACTTATTTTTTATAATGCCGCAGAAGTAGTAAAATATGAGATTTTTCCGGGCTTCGGTTTGGAATCATTATTTCATATAGATCCGCTTACTTTAGAGCATATTGTTGTGCTTATTTTTTGTATGTGGGTTTTTTTAATAGGGCCACTGTTTTTCCGATTTCAAGCAAAAATAATAGATACCTTAATAATTATCTTTTCTGCAATGGTTTTACTGCCTGCATTTGTTTTGACATGCGAGCGTCTATTATACGGCGGTGTGCATGATGTTTTATATTTTGAAAGCAACTTGGGTTTTCTTTGCCCTTACTGCGGCTTAAAGTATGAGTCCTATGTGTGGTGCCCGGCTGATATATTTTTATCGTGGGGGCTTATCTTTGTTTTGCTGCTTTATGGGATTTCATTTTTATTAAAGAAAAAAGCAGTTTCTTGAAAGCTATTAATAACACAATTGTATATCGTACATATGGCATACTGCTAGAAGTGATATTTCATAGAGAATCCCAATGGAATAAAAGCACTGCCATCCAGCCTGGTTTCAGTTAATAAATAACTGATATAATAAGTGAGTTGCAGTTTGTCCATGATTATAAAAAACATTCCGGCACCGGACGAGAACACAAAACCCTGGTCTTCATATTCTTGGAAGTAATAATATCCTGAGTCCAGAAACATAAAAATACCCGGTGTAAAAGCGGGATGAATAAGCGAAGGAAAAATAATGCGTAATTCTAAATTATCTATTAGCTTTAATTCAGCATCAAAACGGCCTTTTTCTAAACCTCGTATACCTTTACCTCCCAATCCTATCCGCGGGTTTACCCCCCCTGTGCTCTGGCGGGTATTAATGGGTATATATGAACCTGTAAGATAATCTATTACCATGCAGTTAGCTAAGTATATACTTACCAAACAAGAACTGCTCATCTCCGGAAAGTTAAGCAGTGGAATAAAGGACTTAAATGTAAGATTTAATCTTAAAAAATCACTCTTTCCAACTACTGAATTGAAAAAAAACTCCGGCCCCCATTCCAAAGATGCTTCAGCATATATGCCGGACTTCATCTTATTTTCTCTATTATAATCAACTAGATTCAACATAAGTCCACATAATAAAGAATTTTGTAAAATACCATCCGTATCAGGCAGTGGAGATACTTGTGTTAGCAATAGTGAATCATTATTTTCTGTCCATGTGTTATCAAAGCGTGCCCTGTAAAAGGTAAATAACTCAAGTATATTTTTATTCCGCTGTTCATCCTTCAAAATTCCTTGGCTTATTCCTAAACCCCAGTTAAAGTGCAGACGCTCAAATGCTATATCGTCATATAGATCGAGATTTCCAATGTTTTCTTGAGTAAGAAGCTCACCATCCGCTGTTCTGAAAAAATTAACATTTTGATAAGCTGCACCTATCAAAAGCCAGTAGATGGTATCAACTTGAGAAAAAAGTGGTAAGCCTTTATAACCAATTTGTGCATTAATACCAATCATTTGTGGCTGCAGTTTGATATACCAGAGCTGTTTATCCGCTGGTGGAGCAGCCTGACTATCTTCAGTTTGGGTTTGTGCACTAAGTATTAGATTTATAAAAATCACAAATATCAGAATTAGATATTTTCTTTTCACTTTTCCTCTCCTCTGTAGTGTTGTCTGATTATTGCAGTTCTATTTCAATGGCCGAGATTTCTTTTACCACATAAAATGCAATATCCTTAAATTGTGGTCTTCCCATAGCACCTTGTGGTTTATTATAAATACACCAGGGTTCCGTAGGGCCAAAAAGGCCTTTATCCAGCTGTTTATTGTCATTGATGTCCTGATAACAGACCAGGCAATATCTGCCTCGCGGAACATTGGGTATTTCGAAGCTAACAGATTTGTCTTTCAGTTGCTCTGGTCCGATTACTATAGATAGTTGATATGGTGTCTGCCTGTTATTTTTTGCTTGATATAATTCTTCATTCAGTAGAAAAAGATAAATTACCCCTTGCTTCTGATAGTGTATTTTACCCTTTACTGAATAGAGTGGAACTTCTGCTACCAATGTCATAAATAAAAAAAAGATAGCAAATACGATTATTATCATTTTTTTCATTTTTCTCCTCCTGTTTATTATTTAAAAATCAACATACCACCAGCTTTGCTGGTGGTATGTTGGGGAGCACCGAGCACTCAATCAGGTTGAGTGCTCGGTGCAGGGTGGAAGAAAAAGTCACCACATATTCCCCATATATTTAACCAACACTATAGGCGGTGGCTTTTTTAGAAGTAAAAAAGCAGCTTAAAATCTATTTGAAAAAGCTGTGCTTTGCTTCCCATCTCCGATGTTGCCTCTCCAATATAAAAACGAGACTCTACAATAATTTCAAAATTGTTTACCGGCTTATATGAGAGCAAGCTGCTTATACAAAGGCTTAAGTCATCTATATTAAGTAGCGCTGCCAGCGATGGAGTAAAATAAAGCAGTTCAAACGGTTCGGGCTGAGTTAGTTTTAAGTAGAGATAATCTTGCATCTGAGCAGGTTTATTTATAAGAGGCATATAATCGCGGCGCAGCAAGCTTATTTGCTGCCCCGTACCTGTGGTCATGGTGTTGTCTATGTATTGAACGAAATCTCTATATTCGGAAGCGTTGTAGCCTGCGCTGTTGTGAAAGTATTCGAGGATTACTGTGGTATTCCATAGGCTTAAGTAGCGAATCCCGATTAAAAACTTCCAGCTTTCCTCTGTGCTCGCTTGGGGAGTATTGTTTTCAAATACTACTTTGGAAACATCCCAGGCATACGAGCCCTCAGCATGGAGTTCCAAGTTTTCGAATAGATTAAAGGCAAAATCTCCGCCCAGCTGGTGCTGCCCCTGACTGCTGTAACGCCCCATAATATCTATATCTATATCTGCAACAAGAAAAGACATCTTCAGAGCAAAATCCGTATCCTCAATATCAAAAGAAGCATCAGCAGCTATCTCATCAGGTATGATAATAAAGCTTAAGGCCCAGGTAGTAAAAACATCAGAGGGAAAACTGAAAAGCAATTGACAGTCCAGCGCAAGTATGCCTTGCCCTAACTTTTCAGGTAAACGCGGATCTTTTTCGGGATTTGCAAAACCCACCGCATTGAATGCATAGCCTTTGCCCCAGTTGTAGACAATTTGACCCATTTGAAATGATGCATTATATGACAGATTGATAAGGCCGTATATTTCATAAAAGGTAAAGGAAAAATCATCTTGCCTTATATCGGTATAACTCTGACATGAAAAGCCCATATATTCATCGTTGTATTCCGCGTTTAATGCCAGTCCTAAATTCAGGGTATTAATAAGATCATCTTTTTCATATCCATAAAAATCTAACAAAAATGTAGGGGCAAAATATGGAACATATTCCCCTGTGTAATTACCTGTAAAATAGCCGTGTAAAGCAATAGTATCTATTTCTTGTTCTTCCGGGATAGTGAAATCAGTATCTATGTTTTCAGCTAAACAAAGAGTAGAGAGTAGAATAGTAATTATAGTTATAATTAAGCGTTTCATCTCAAACCCTTTAGTTTGGACATATAAGGCAAGGTGAACACTTCATCGGGAAACTCTTTCCGAGTGACCCTGGATATAATCATAATGGAGCGGTATCCTTTGTAGAGCGGACTTGTGGTCTCGACTACCGCAGGTCGTACTATACCTCCCCCAAAGTCTTTAAGCTGCTTGAACTCCAATGTTTTAAGCAGCATATTGGTGGCCGAGTAGCATTCCATCTTTTTAACCACTAATCCGTTTTTTAATACCCAGAGTTTTACGCGTGCATAAGCCACACTCTGAGTCTTGGCTTCGAGATCAAGTATGTACTCCTGGTTGTTTTGTGATAGAATCGAAGCATTATATTCAACTGATAAGTCTAAAGACAGAATATCAGAGTTATTAAAAACACCACCTGTTACTGACTGCAAACTTGTCTGTCGTATTGGTCTGCCCACACTAGGAATATAGAGCCACATATTATCACCAATTCTAAGCATGGCACGGTCTTTTTCACTGGCAGGAGCTAAAAAAAGCAGGGCTGTTTTATCTCTGCCCTTTTTAACACTATAAAAGATATATTCTCGCTGTTTACCATCGGGCTCAATGTCAATTACCTTGCGGTATGCTTCATACGATTCGGGCATAAGGTTACGGTCAACCTGTACTAAGAGCGCCTGTGCGTCTTGGCCAAAAGCAGATATTGTTAGAAAAATCAACAGACTTATAAAAAGGCTGCTTATTTTAGTAATTTTAGTATTCATGATATTTACTCCTTGAATAATATTTCTCATTAAACATGACCAAGCGCATCCACCGGATCGAGCCGCGATGCTTTATAGGCCGGCTGCAAACTGGCAAACACCGAAATAATAAGCACAGTAGCAGTAATGGTAATGAGGTCCATGAGACTTATCTCGGTAACCAGCTTCAGGGTAAAGGGTCCGGCTGAAAAAACTATATTCAGGGCGTTAAGTATTATTAAGACAAGACCGCCTAATAACAATCCAAAACAGACACTCACTGCACCGAGCGCTAATCCTTCCATGAGAAAAAGTCCTCTAATACGACGCGCGGATGTTCCCATAGCTGATATAGTGCCTATCTCTCTTGTGCGCTCATACACAGCCATCATCATTATATTCATGATGCTTAAAAGCACGATGGCGATGAGGATAAATCTAATGACATAGGTTATCATATTTACCAGTACCAGAATGCTGGTAAATGGACTTAAAGTTTTCCATGAGTGCATTTCATAAGTAGTTGGGGAATCCGCTTCTCCTATGTGCAGATTTGTCGTAAGTTGTTTAGATACGGGCTCCAGCTGATTCAGGTTGTTCAGCCGGATGGCCACTTCCGAGATTTCAGGTTCTTCCATTCTTAAGATTGTTTTGGCATCTTCTATATGTACATATCCATCTCTTAAGAATCTTCCTCCGTAGCTTTCCAGAATACCGGCTATAGCAAGCGTTAAACCGTTCATGGAGCCATGCCGGTTTGTACTCACCAGCACAATTGTATCGCCTATATTTAGGGAAAAAGCCTTGGCAATTACATCCGGAATAATTACTTCACCAGGGCGTACAAATTGCTTTTTATTTTCTATACCACTTATACGGTCTATCAGTGCAGGACAGGTCTCTGCTTCTTTAAGAGGATTTATTCCGGTTACCCTCATGTTTGTCGTTTCAGTATAGTTGCTCAGCATACCTGAGAAATTTATACGCGGACTATAAACCTGAACCGCTTTATTATTATCTAACACTGATTTGAGATCCTGCATTTCCCCTTTGTCAAGAAAAAGATCCAGCGGGCTGGTAGTTACATTCTCGAAATATCCCTGTTTATGCACCTGGATGTGTGAAAGCGTACTGTCAGTTAATATGCTTGTCACAGAGCTTTTAAAACCCGCGGCGAAGCCAACAGTAGCCACAACAAGCACAACTCCGATCACAATGAGGATGGATGTGAGGAGTGTGCGTCTTTTATAACGCAATAAATTTCTAAAAGCTATTTTAATCAAGTTTACCATCTTATTTAACTCCTTTCTTAATTCCTAAAAGCTGGCCGTCTTCTAAGGTGTAGACGATCTCCGCCTCTTTTACGACCTTAGGATCATGGGTTGAAAATATAAAGGTAGTGTTAAGGCTTTCCTTCATAGCCTTCATAACGCCAATGATTTTAAAGGCGGTTTTATGGTCCAGATTCGCCGTGGGTTCGTCGGCCAAGACTACCTTAGGATTAGTAACAAGAGCGCGGGCCACTGCTACGCGCTGTTTTTGACCGCCGGAAATCTGATGCGGGTACTTATTTTTCTGATCCAGCATACCGACTTTAGCTAAGAGATCAAAAATGAGTGCCTGGCGTTCTTTTTTAGGCACGTTCTTTACCATAATCAACGGGTACTCTATGTTTTCATAGACTGTTAACACCGGGATAAGATTAAAATCTTGGAAAATAAATCCTAAGTGCTCACCTCGAAAATGAGCAGCTTGGCTGCGATTTAAAGAATTTACATGGGCACCTGCTATAGTTATGGAGCCCTCGGTGGGTTTCGTCAGACACCCAATAAGGTTAAGCAGGGTGGTCTTACCGCTGCCGGATGGGCCTACAAAGCAAATAAACGATCCCTGTTCTATGCTGGCACTTATAGAATTCAGAGCCGCGACTTTAACTTCACCGGTATTATAAATCTTGCTTACATCCTTAATTTCAATTAAGCTCATATTGTTTTACCTCCGTTACTAATGGTCCGGACAGAAGTTCCGGGCAAGCAATAGCTTGTAGCAGGTGTAACTGCAAAAATCATGCCAACAATGTCTGTAATTTGCGTCTAAATTGTCTAAAATAGGCACTTAAACTAGATATTTTAGGGATAGGACATGATAATTTTCATAGCAAGGTGTGTAAAAATTACGCACCCCATATAAGTGAGTAATTTTTTTACAGCTGTTTTTAATTGGGGGCAGAAAAAAAACTTGTAAAAAAGGCGGTTTTTTAAAAAGGAAAAGCCGTACTATAAAAAACTAAAAGTATTAGGGCCTTTTCATTATAATAAATTATATTATACTATATTCAATGAAATTAATGCGGGAACAATCACTTTTTGTCATAGCACTCTGTTTTCTCTTTTTGGTTATGATAAGTTTTGTGGTTTTTTCACTTATGATGTTGATCGGTGATAAAATGTCATTAATGAAAAAGTCCATACACATGGTCGCTCATCAGACTATTGCTTATGCCACACAGGAAGCGGATTTTGATTTCCATAATCTTGAACCGGATATTGTAGGTATTGGGATCTATGATACTCGTGGCCAGGTTTTAACTCATTTCGGAAGCGCACCGTTATCTTTGTTGCCTGATCAAGAGGAATCAACGGTTATTGATGAAAACAGACAAATTATGACAGTACTCCTCACCAAGGATGGTTCAAGTAAAGCTACTGATCCTCATCGTATTTTTGTGGAAGTGAATATTCATGAACATCTACAGCGTATTGCATTAATCCGGTCTGCAAGTTTAATTGCGCCTTTTTTTCTTATAGTGATCATGCTTATATTTATTTATTTTTACAGGCGTAATCTTAGCTATCGTAAAAAGATTGCCGTACAAGAGCAGTTGGTACATTTAGGAGAAGCGGCAAGGACACTGTCACATGAGATAAAAAATCCCTTAAGCGCTATTCGTTTGCAGGCAGCCTATTTAAAACGTATATTACCCAAGAAGAATTATAAGTCAATCGAAATTATAGAAGAAGAAGTGGAACGTCTCTCCCATCTGAGCAGACGAATCTCTGATTTTTTAAAAGATCCTATTGGAACTAAAGAGGAGATTGATGTATATAAATTCATTACGGAGTTAGCCGGCAAATTTAATTACCCCATAACCGTTAAACCTTTTAAGTCCGATGTTGTGCTCATTCAAGCTGATAAAGAGAGGCTGCGTTCCATTTTTGAGAATATTTTTCAGAATGCCATTGAGAGTATGCTTCCGGAACAAGAAAAGCAAACTCAGGGCCAGGCTGCTAACAAAGCAATTGAAGTTTATATGGACCTCGAGCGATCCAAATTAACTATTGATATTTGCGATAGCGGAAGCGGTATTATAGAACAAAAAAAAGTACAGCTTTTCGATCCCTTTTTTACCACCAAGCCTAAAGGTTCTGGGTTGGGGCTTTTTATTGCACGTCGTTTTATAGAAGCCTTGGATGGTAAGGTTTTACTTTCCAGTCGAAAGACCGGAGGTACTAAGGTTACTCTCACTTTTCCACTGAGGAAAAAAGCATGAAGGTATTAGTGGCTGATGATGAACGTAATATACGGAATTCCATTATCAGCATTTTTGAATTAGAAAAAATAGCCTCTTTTGCCGCGGAGAACGGGCTTTCAGCCAAACGCTTACTGGAAAATGAAGTTTTCGATGCGGCAATTATCGATCTGCGTATGCCGGGCATGGATGGCTTAGCTCTATTGGAGTGGATACAGAAGCAGGGGCCGGCCACTCCGGTTATAATAATCTCGGCTTATGGTGATGTGAAAGATGCCGTACGAGCCATGAAACTGGGCGCGGAAGACTATCTGGTCAAACCATTTGATGCGGAAGAACTTATTATTCGCCTAAAAAAGATATTGCAAAGGCGCTGGCTTAAAGAGGAATACGAAGCCGGCAGACGAGTTTTTGATAAAGATTCCGAAATAATTGACCAGAGTGTTTGTATGAAAGAAATAAAAAATCTTGTTAACAAAGTGGCTGTGACAAACTCTACTATACTTATTACTGGAGAAAGTGGTACAGGTAAAGAAGTGATAGCACGCTCTATTCATAAGCTAAGTTACGGAGCGGACAAACCGTTTATTGCTATAAATATTGGAGCCATTCCAGAGAATTTACTCGAAAGCGAGCTGTTCGGATATGAGAAAGGTGCTTTTACCGGAGCTGCAATGCGTAAATTAGGTATGTTTGAGCTTGCCACTTCCGGCACACTTCTGCTTGATGAGATTGGTGATATGCCGCTTCATTTACAGGTAAAGCTGCTGCGGGTAATTCAGGAAAATAAGATACAACGCCTGGGCAGTACTCAAACCATTCCTGTAAACGCACGTATTATTGCAGCCACCAATAGAAATTTAAAAGAAATGGTAGCAAACGGTTTGTTTCGTCAGGATCTTTTCTACCGTCTTAATATAATTCATATCCATCTGCCGCCTTTGCGTGAGAGGCGTGAGGATATACCCCTCCTTACCGGCTATTTGATTAATAAATTGAATAAAAAACTTGATAAACCTCTATGCCATATCGAACCTGATGCTTTACAAGCCCTGCAATCTTATCATTTTCCAGGTAATATACGTGAGCTGGAAAATATCATTGAGAGGGCTTTGATATTATATGAGAGTGAGAACATTACTTTAGCTGATTTGGGAATGGAACCTCCCCAAAAACTACGGAAGGTTGTGCCGGAAGGTACTTTAAAAGAGATTGAGAAATGGGCAATAAAAAAGGCCTTAATACGCGGGGAAGGCAACAGGACTAAAGTTGCAGGAGAATTAGGTATTAGCAGAAAAACACTCCAAAACAAGATAAAAGAATATGAATTGGATTGATTCTAATATTTATTTTTTAAAACAGCATATCTAAAAACCATAATCCAGCCAAAATAAACTGTCAATTAATAAAGAAATATTTTTTAATTGTATTATACTTTTTGATGGAGGCTGTTAAGTATTTTATAAAACAGGAGTGGTGCCGTGATGAAAAAAATAATACTTTTCATAGCTCTTTTTATTTTAATAACCAACTTTTTGAATATGTATACACTCTTTGCCGACCGCATCGGAGACATGCGCGATAAGATCGAAGAAGAAAAAGAGAGGCAGGAAGAAGAAGAAAAAGAAAAGGAAAAAGAAAAGGAAAAAAAAGATGATGATGATGACTCGTCCTCCGGCGGTTGTCTGGGAATATTCGGACTTTTTGCCTCAGATGATGATGACGACGACCGATCTAGGCATGATCATGATGATGACGATGATAATGATTATTGGCGTTCATCGGATGCAGGCGAATCCAACGGCTGTTTGGTTGACTGGTTTGGTGCCCTGCGTTTCGCAAGTTACCCATATGATCTTCAAAATGCATATAATTTTGTGGGTTGGCAGAGCCAATCTCCTGATAATGATAAATTCGTGTATTTACAGGCGGATGTGGAAGGAACCTACCTTTTTCAGGATACATACGGAATCAATGCCAAAGTCTCTATGAATTTATCTATTTTAAGGATCCATTGTTTTTACCAGTATATGGTTGATCCTGGTGATTACTCTAATATTTTTTCAGGTAACGCAGGTATTACAATTCCTGTTGCGGACGGTATGCTGCACCTTTTC